>OJME01000505.1_pt1 | contig 35762 bp, 27 predicted proteins | sample 1597151 | NCBI WGS metagenome assembly OJME01 (sample SAMEA2452118, study PRJEB22498) | human gut metagenome | biome: human feces; feature: human gut; material: feces | place: Australia | collected 2012
CGCTTCCAACTCCTTGAGGTATTGCTCTTGATTAAAATACTCCATAAATTCGGTTGCATTTTTATCGGTATGCCCAATCCATGTCATATATCTCAATCCGGCCGTTGTTTCAGTAGTACCAACTGGATTTAGTTCAAAAGTGAAAGTGCCAAGGTAAGCTACAGATACGGCGTTTTTCGCTTTTTGAGATGATATATCCTCGTTACAATTATATAGAATTGCGGCATTGGCTTCCTTTATGTTATTTTTTTTGAGAACAGCTCTAATTTCATCTGTATCAACAGGAATAACATTAAGTAATCCTTCAAGCCCTATTGAAGAATATTTCATTATAAGAAAATCACTATCATAGTTCATTATTCCCAACTCCTTACAAAATTGGCAACACAACTTTTTGTTATCTTCATCATATTCTTTCCACCATTTATAGAAAGCTGTTTGATCCATATACTTTTCAAAATCGGACTCTTGACCAAATTGTCCAATCCATACTAACATTTTACTCATTGTATATTATTTTTTAGAATTATAGCCGGTAACATGTTCTCTATGCATATTCTCTATTATCTGCATTGCCTCTTTTTTAGTTTTAGCATTACGCAGTTGTCTAATCAAATCATCGTGAAAGAGCTTACTGGCTCTTGATCTGTGATGAAGTCCATGTATATCTTCATATTCAATATCTAAACCTGCTGTTGGAATCACCATGCTTTTCAATTCTTTTGCAGAAAATCCAAGACGTTTTGCATCCACAGCAATAGCTACGGGGAACATCTCGTGCATACCACCATCTCCTCGCAGATGTCTCTTAACTTCTTTAATATGTTTCTTGATCGTTTTTTGTTTTGCTTTATTCCACCATTTGTTAAAATCATCATCTCCATGTCCCCATGGAGCCAAACCTAGAATATCACTCCACGCATTTGTATCATCGACATATCCATAGAGATTAAATATTCCCCCCGCCAATCCAATGGGATCTTGCGATATATATATTCCCATTTGCGGCGAATAGTACCTGAAGCGGTTGTAAGCCAACCCTGTCTCTCGGTCATAATACTGCCCTTGGAATAGGAACGGTATCATTCCTACGTTTCCTGTCTCCTCAATGACTCCACCGTTCATGTCAAGTGTCCTGCTCCACACCTCATTACCGTCCGCATCGTATACCTCGGTAGGGGTGCCCAGATGGTCTGTCAGTATGGAGTAAGCCCTGCCTTCCTTTATCATTGCCGCAGGCACAAAGGATGCCTCCTCGAAGAGCCAAAGCGTGCATTCTTTGCGTTCTTCCTCAGTTAGCCACGCACTTTGTTCTCTTGAGTAGCTCCGTCTTAGCTTCCACTGGTGCAATGGCACGTTCCCGTTCCACATCCAGCGTGTCACGGTCGTTCCGAAGCTCTTGGAAAGCCTTCTTCCCAGCGCATCGTATTCGAATGTCACTTCCTCACCGTCGGGTCGTACCACCTTTGCCAGCGAGCCGTCAGCGTTCCACCTGTATTTCCAGTGTTCCTTCTTTCCGTCCAGCCATCTTCCCGTACCGATGTATCGTTCTGTCAAGTTGCCGTCCTTGTCATACTCGCAGTGCCACTTTCCGTCTTGTTCCATGGCTCCTCCCTTCAGGAAGCGGCGTACCGTGCAGTCCGGGTCGGGATACAGGTTTCCCAAGCTGTCGCTCTTTCTCCACTGTTCCGTTCCGTTTCCGTACTCGGCATATTCCAACTGACCGTTCGGGGTGTATCCGTACCGGGTCGTTCCCCGTCTGCTGTCTTCCGTTGCGAGCAGTCGGTCTGCCTTGCCCCAGCGGTAGCGGCGCATGTGCCGTGTCTGCGCGTCCTTTCTCGTGCGTGCATCCACGAGGCGGCCAATGTTGTCGTAAGCGAAACTTCGCATTACGCCTCCGGGCAGCATACGTTCTATTTCAAAGCCCAGTGTGTCGTAACTGTGCTGCGACTTCCACGGCATTTCACCGTTCCCGCTGCCGTCCCCGGCCCGGAACTCCGTCAGTTCTCCGAACTCGTTGCGTTTGTATTCCAGATTCGCCCCGAGCGTACTCTGCAGGGACAGTATCTGTCCGGTCTTGTCGTAGGTGCGTGTGATGGTCTCACCGTCTGCCGTTTCCATTACCGGCAGTCCCAGTGCGTTGTAGGCAAACTCCACTCGGCTTTCACCTCGTGTGGCTTCCACGAGTCTTCCCGATATTCCATATTGGTAGGTCTGGTCGGGCTCATCCGTTGTCACATACGACACCCTTGTCACCCTCGATGCATTGTCATATTCGTATTCCCTCACGATTCCGCTCGGCAGCCTTTCGCTGGTTACACGTCCGGCTATGTCACGTTGGTATATCCTCGTTCCCCGGTCAAACCCTGTTTCCCGGATTACGTTGCCCACGTCGTCAAGGTCGAACTCATAGTATTGCATCCGCTCGTTTATCACATGGCGCAGCCGTTCCTCCCTGTCGTAGTGGAACCCCACCACGCCTCGGCTGTCCTTGCGGTGTGTCAGCTTCCACATACCTGAGTAAGTGTATTCCACTTTCTGCAGGTCGTCCCGGTATTCCAGCAAGTTGTCTATGCCGTCATATCTCAGGTATATGTGGTTGCCGTCGAAGTCCTCCACTTCCGTCACGCGTCCTATGGCATCATAGTGTCTTGTCTGCACGGCTCCCTTCGGATTTGTCACCTGCGTGCAGCGTCCCTTTCCGTCGTAGCGGTAGCTTGAGGTGTTGCCCCGGCTGTCTGATGCTTCCGTCAGATTGCCGTCCTTGTCGTAACTCAGTACGGTTTTTACACCATACGGGTCAGTGATGCTTATGGCCAGTCCTTCGCGGTACTCTATCTGCGTTTCAGCCCCTTCCGGATTAGTTCTTTTGGTCACATTTCCCTTTGTGTCATAGTCGAACTTCCATGTACCTCCGTCCGCTGTGGTCACGCTCAGCGGCCTGTTGCGCAATGCTCCCTTTCGGAAGAACACGGCAGATACACTGCCGCCTCCCGGGTCCGAGCTGTCGGTACAGTTTCCCCAGCGGTCGTATTTGTACAGGCTGCTGTTGCCTGCCGGATCAGTTTCCTGCAGGAGCTTGCGGTCCAAGTCGTATTTCCATCGGTGTTCGCCTCCGTTGGCATCCACCTTCCGATATACCAGTCCGTCCTTGTGGTAATATTCTGTCGGCTTGTCATGGCTGTCAAGCACTCTGGTCATTCCGTCCAGGAATTGCAGCTTGTGGTCGTATATGCCTCCGTCTCCCCATGTGTGTACACATCGGGCTCCGATCTCGCTGCCGTTGTATTCGAAGAACCAGTTCAGTCCGTTTCTCCATGTTTCCTTTACAATCAGCCTTCCTTGGTATTCGTACCGCATGGCATCGCCCATAGCGTTGTGCTGGCATGTCATGTTTCCCTCCGCATCATATTCGTAGGATGCGAGTATTGTTTCTTCTCCCTTATTTTCGGGATGAGGGCCTTTTATTTCCAGAATGTGTCCGTTACGCTCGTCACATTCCACGGTAAGCTTTCTTCCCGCGCTGTCGGTAATCTCTTTCAGGTGTCCCTTACTGTTGTACCCGAGCCGTATGGCGAACCCGTTCGCGTCCGACACGCTCTCCAGCAGATGTACGGAGTCGTATTCCTTCTGTGTGAATCGGTAGTACAGGTCTTCGTCCATATCCCAGATGCAGTAGCCGTCCTTTTCTTTTCTGGCTTCTTTGCGTTCTGCGCGGATGAACGAGGGCTTCTTCTCAGTCGGTAGCGGGAAGGCTACGGGTATTCCGTCGGACATTCGTAAGGTGAGGATACCGTCTTCCACTACGATACCCATGTCGTAGGCATGATGCCATCCATTACCTAATGGCCCTTGGTAGTCGCTTCTGCTGTACCAGGTACGTTCCCAGGAGAGAGGGATCGGACCGTCTATCCAGAAATCTTCCTCGTCTGTGAAGAATGTGCCGCTTGCCACGTCCACCGGGTGTCCGGTTACGGTACAGATGGTCTTGTGCAGCATGTTCTGCAGTTTTCCGCTCTTTATCTTGTCATTTACGGCTCCATGCAGTTTGTCTGCCAGCTTCTTGGTCCTTTTCTTATACAGTCTTCCGAAAGCCCCCATACACTTGCGTGAGAGGGCAGCCATCGGGTTAAGCGGCACGGGTACGGGGCTGGTCAGAATCTGTCTGGCCGGAGGGATCGGGTTGATTACCCCTGTCGGCAGGAACAGTCCCGGAACCTTGTGTACGCTCGACATGCCCAGGTCGTTGCAGTCCAGATGCATGTGCGTTCCTCCTCCCGAGAGCGGCAGCCCGTCGGCAAGCACGGTCAGGCTTCCCATGAAGGCATGTCCGTTATTTTTGGGTATGGGGATTGAGTTTGCCGCAAATCCGGCTCCCATCGGTACATGCGGTATGCTCCGTGTGGGAGTAGAAGCCACGGCACGTGGAATGAATCCGCCGATTTTTACGGTGGCACCCATCATACCTACGGCCATGGTCAGTGCCGTGTGTCCTATCTCTGCGAGTTTGGCCGAGTCTGCATCCCCGGTTTCTTCCGCAGTGGGCGGAGGGGGGATGTACGATGCCACTGCCGCCGTCATGAAGTCCTGCGGACAGAGCAGTGTCCCTACATACGGGTGAGGCATCGGCACGCTTGTGGCCGGCGGTATGTTCACCAGGTGGATATCCACTCCGATTACAGGGTCAAGTTGTTTGGAGATGGGCAGGCACGCCTGTCCTTTCATCCCCAGTGCCCCGAGCACGGGGAGTACGGCTGCCTCGCTCACGTTGTCTGCCAGACTGCCCAAGGCTGTGGCTGCCTTCAGTCCGGTGTCAAGCGCGTTGACGGACGGGGATACGCCCGCCTCCGCATTGGCGGAAGCTCCCGAAACCACACCCGACATCTGTGCTCCTACGGTGGCTTCAAGCTGTGCGCTTACCTGGTCGAAATACCCTGTTCCTGATGACATAGTTTATAGTTGTTTTTAGAGTGGGTTCAAGCTTTGAAAAACAGATAGGCCGACAATAGTATGGCCAGCACTACGATGACTCCGAGCCAGAAACGGAATCCGTTTGGCCCCAGTAGGTCAAGCCAGAAGTTTCCTCCCCAGCTTCCGGGGCGGGCATAGGTCCATTTCCAGTCCAGTATCAGTCCTGTCAGCCATACCAGCAGAATCAGGATGACTACAAGGTAGCCCGATTTCGGGTTTTCCTTGATGTACTCTGGGCCTTCACTGAACATTTGCTGAAGGGTCGTCCATATTTTGTTGATCCATTCCATGATATTTTCCTAGATTTTGTTTGTATTCATACAGAAAGTCCTCCCAGTCTTTGCCGATAACACGGCTCAGCACCGAGTTGATTTCCTCATTGCTGACTGACGGCTGGCGTTTCCGACTTTCCAGCAGCTTGAGCAGCAGCAGAGGGTAAGACGAATGCTTTATCAGGTCTGACGAAAGTTTGTCTGCCAGATGGAATCCCTCAATGTAGCACTCCGTTGCCCTTTCCGTATCGTATGCTTTCTCCCAGCACCATCCGCACATCCTCAGCGTTTCGGCTTGCATGAGGTAATCCTTGCAGTTTGCGTAGGCGTCTGCTCCCATCCGGTAGGTTTCTGCGGCATCGTTCCAGTCGGATTTTCGCACCTGTATGGATGCTTTCCCTACAAGCGAGCTGCCGAGAAGACGCCCCGAAAGAGACGGGTCTAGTTTTCCTTCTCCCATCCTTGCCGCTTCTACCGCTTTATTGGCAAAATACAGAGCCATATCCAGATCCTTATGATTGATGCGGTCTGTATATAGGATGGTATATACTGTTACGAACTGGCTTAGCCAGTTTATGTCTTTTTTTACATTGGCAAGTGCCATATCAAGGCATTTGCGTGCGTATAGGTCTGTTTGGGCAGCGTCTCCTTTCTTTACGCTGCTCATGAGTCTGGTCAGTGCCAGTCTGAATTCTGAGGCGGCAGGGTCGCTCCGGTCTTCGTTGGCTGCCTGTTCTGCCAGTTTTTCGGTTGCCCCGTCCATATCTATCGGGGGATAGATGGAAGCCGTTTCCTTCGGATAGGTCGCCATGAGTTTTCCGAATTGTTCCTGACCGATGATATCTCCAGTTCCCCATACCATCTGTTTGTCGAACGGTTGGGAGAGTGCCTGATTGAACCACTGCCGGCATCCTTCATAGTCCGCAGTGCCTTCCAGATCGAAAATGAAGCTACATTTCATGTCTGTACCGCTGATAAGTTCACGGGTCAGCCGGTTGAGATTTTCCACTACTGTCTGGGCTGCATTGCTGCTATTTATGGTGCTGTCATCTGCCTGCCATTCCACTTTCTCAAAAATGATGTCTTCAGGCTTCTTGGAGTTATTCCAATACTCTATTTGTTTGCCGATATATTGCAATACATCTTTGCTGAACTCCATTGCGGATGTAAATGGGAGAGCGATGATGAAGACCATATCTTCTTCTTCGCTGTCGATGGCCAGCATGTAGTCATAGAAAGCCTTGAGCATGGTCTCGTCACCCGGATTGATGACAATGCGTATCATCTTTACCGGTTGTGCCACGGCATTCTCCCAAAGGTGGAGCATATTGTCCGCTATTTGTTGTATGGCATTGCTCATAGGTCAGTTCAGTTTTACGATTGTACCAGCTATGGCGGTTGTTCCGCTGGAGTCCACGGTTGCCTGCGTGGTACCCGAAAGGGTTGCTGTTTTGCTTCCCGTAGCGGTTACGTCACTTCCTTTTATGTTATATGCCTCTTCGGCGCTGCTGTTTATTGTTTTTGCAGTCTGCGTGATTTCGTTGGCGGCCGTTTCCGTAATCTGGGCTTCTGCAGAGGATTTGATGTTTCCTTCGCTGTCCAGTTCAATACTGGTTTTGCCTACGCACAGCATGATGGATTTGGATGCGGAAATCTTGATGTTTCCTTTTCCGTCGGCGGCATAGCTGTTGCCGGCCTGATCCGTCATGGTGATGCTGCCTTCGTCATCATCTATGGTGAGGGTACATCCGCTCCGGGTGGTCAGGCTCTTTTTCTTGTTGCCGCTGTCACCGCCTGTTCCTGTCTTCCCGTTGAACAGGCTGCCCATTACGAACGGACGTTTCGGGTCGTCATACCGGAATCCAACCAGTACGATGTCGTCCTTTTCCGGAATGAAGACAAAACCTCTGTTGGTTGATACTTTATTGCTTATTCCGGCATCAGGAGTCATGACACGTATCCATGAGGTTGTCATGCCATCGCCCTGCCAGTTCATCTTTACCTGTACGCGTCCCTGTTTCTTGGGGTCATCGTTGCTTATCACTACCGCCTGCTGTGTCTGTGCCACGGGTAGAGGTACTTCCGGGGCAGGAAGACTTGTTGTCTGCGAGTAGAGTGCGGTAAAGTTGTTGTTATAGCTTTCTCCGGTTCCGGCTATATGGGTAATTTCAGTGATGAAATATTCACCTAAAGTCTTTTCAATAAAATCAAATTGGAAGTTCTGGATTGCGGTTTGTATTTCCACTACGCTGCCGAGTGTTATCCGGTTGCAGTCCGTTTCACAGGATATATAGTGTGAAGGCGAGGCATCGCTCTGCTGTTTCTTTTGGAAATGGTTTTCTGCCTGACTGTCGTTGGCAACCCTGATTTCCGTATGTTGGAATGCTTTCGATTTGAAGAGTTTGACAGATGCGTCAAAAGCTGTTTGTCCCAGCATGTTCATGCCGGTAGGAACATTGGAAGCGGCACCTTTGCTGAATTTGCCGTTGGCGGAGTCGTATGAGTTTCCCTCTACCGGGCGGGCAAGCGTCTGGATTCCGATGTTCAGGTCGGATATTTCGCGTCCGTAGCTCAGTGGTATGGCTGATGGCAGTTTGTCAGGCTTGCCGAATACAAGTTGTTTCCCGTCATAGTACAGCCATTCGTGATATTGTCTGGCCAGCCTGCGGATAAAGTCGAAGTCGCTTTCCATATACTGGCATTCGTATTCTATGTCAGCTGTATATTCCGGCTTGATGGCGCAAGGCACACCGGCCCTGTCGCATATTTCCTTTACTATGCTGAATAGCGTGGTATTGGTCCACGAAGCACAGTTTAGTTCTGTTTCAAGGAGGAAGGTCAATGAATACCCCTGGATAAGCAGATAGCCGTGATTGCCTTTCGAGCGGTGCAGTCCCACATGTGTCACTATTCCTTTGAAGCTGTTGCCGCCCAAAAGGATTTCCGCTTGCTTGCCTATCCAGTTCATGCTGTTGTCAAGCGTATGAGTCTTGTAAAATTCACCGGACTCTATATCCATGTGAACTTCAAAATAATGATGATCATTGATGCACTGTTTCAACACAACCTGAAAAAAGGAAGGAAGAGGAACATCATCAATATTGACGGTTGTCATCTTCTGCTCAAGCATAACGGCAATGATTTTTTAGGTGAATAAATAAAATTGCCGCTTGACGGATTGAGCCCTTCAAGCGGCAATATCTTACATTCCGCTTAGGGGCGTTGCCCCGGAGCGTTTAGTTTTTCGGCCATCTGTTGTCAAGCGCAGCGTTGCCCACATTGATCAGCTCAGCGGAGAATGTGAGTGCGATAGTCATCGGCACGTCGTTGTTCACGTCAAGAGTTTCCTTGTAGTGTACGATGTAGGCGTTCTTGAACTCGATTTCCTTCATCTTAGCATCCTCTTCAATCTTCTTGTACACGATTTTTCCTTCCACCTGCTTGAACTGGCTGTTCAACATGGCTTCGATGGTCGCAGTGTCGTCCGTTGATTCGATAACTACCGAAACACGTCCTCCCTGGATGTTTGAGGATGGTTTTCCCTTCGCGTCTGTTGTACGACTGAATTCATACTCAGAGTGCAGTACGTCATACTCTTTTCCTGCAAATTCCAATGTAGCTCTAAATGATGCCATAATTGATAGAATTTAAAAGTTTAACAATAAATTTGAATGACTCCGTTTCCCTTTTCTGAATCCTGTCGTCTTCCGTCAGAAAACAAAAAAAGAGAAAACTTCAAAAACGATCTTTTGAAATTTCCTCCGGTTCTTCCAGACGATTTCTGTTTTATTTGTGGAAAAAGAAGAAGAAAAATAAAACATCATCTTTGTCAATCGCAATTATAGGGAAATAAAATCATATATCCAAATATTTCTCCGACTTTTTTGGAAAAAGTTTTCCGTCGGGAAATATAACGATATATCCGCCTTGATTTAGATGTGTTCCTTTTTACTTCTTTCTTTGGATTCTGTTATTTCTCAGTCAATCTTACATCAGAAAAATACTGGCTTATATAATTCCGTAACGCTTTTTGGTAGCATTGTCAAATACATCTGTCTCTTTCAGAAACTCCATCACTCTTTCTCTGTCTTCGGGAGTTAGACAGCCTTTCAGTTTTCCGTCCTTTTCTGTGATTTTTAGTTTTGAAAGTTCGAATATATCCGAACAGTCCAGCCAGCTGTCATAGTCCAGAATGCTGCGATAGTTACGTACCAATAAGGGATATTGGCAGTTTAGCAGTTCTTCAGATCTCTTGGACGAATCTATTTCCGAATTTATAAGCAACGCACCGATAGCCACTCCTTCCGGCGTGAACCCGATAATGACAATGTATTTCTTGCGGTCATCATATCCGTTTTTCAATATCAGTCCGTCCTCTTCATCCAAAGGAACATAAATAATGTCACCAATCTTCACTGATGACATATCTACTCGTTCTGCTTCGTCCATTGCAGCCTTCAGCTTTTCAAGCGCACCGTTTTTGTCGTCCATCTGATTTTAGGATAAAGCGTTTCTGACAATTTGTTTTTCTCGGATGTAATCTACCATTTCCTTGGTTGCCTTTCCGGCTCTTGCTATATCTATGATGGTAATGAAATTCTTTTGGGGATCATCCTGAATGCGGGTCATTGCTTCCTCCCATGCCGAGTCGTGCGACAGATCCGACAGGTCATAAGGGTCTGTATCCTTATATTTTTCGATAGCAGCATCAAGACAACGCTTGTCTGCACCTGAAATGTAGTCCATATCAGGTTTTGCAGAAGTATAAACCTTCTTATTTCGTACTTCTATACCGGTGAGAAACTCTTCAAAATTTCCTTCCAGTGGCTTTCCCTCTGCTATTTGCAGTGCCTTATAGGTATAGGTTGGTACAGGACCATGCTTCAATGCTCTGAAGGAATCCTCTACAAGTACCTTCCCATATTTGACAAGATGATCCTGCTGGGCAAAATAAAGTATCTTGAATAACTTTATATAGTCCACTCCCTGCGGAAAACTCTGCATGATATAGAGTAATACTGCTTTTATTTTTGCAATCTGTATAAAAGTTTTCATTTTATCTTATTCAATTGTTTGGCAAAGATACAACTAAATTATTGAATAATACGCCTGTAACCCGTAAAATCTGACTTTGAGACCATACTATTCGTATTTCTGGATCTTATTGGGTGATATGATATTTCTCCTTTATATGTTCGGCCACATGCTCCACTTCGGGGAACAATGTGGATTTGTCTATACCGAGAGCTTCAAGCTGCTTCCTGATTTTCTTCTTTTGCGCCTTGCCGATAATATATGTTTTATAGTCGAAGTTGAGTATTGCTGGCTTGCTTTTGTCACCGTCTATGCCATAAAGAAAGAAAGCTCCCGATTGCCGGATGATACGTGGGTTGTCAAACATTGGTTTCACACAAAAGACTCTTTCTATGTCTTTTGAGTCAATTATATCTTGGAAATGAGGCTTTTCGTACTTGATCTCATGTAGCAGGTAGGCTATATCTGTTTGATCGTTAAATTCCTCACGGTCTAAATCCCGAAGTTTCTCAATACTAAAATCTATTGGACGTTTTGCGATATTGGATACTACGCTGACTGCATCGCTGTCAAAGTATTTGATGTCTGATGTTTTGACTTCAAAACGGAACAGCTTGCCGTCAACTTCGTCATCGTCGCAAGCAAAATACATGGCAACCAAAGGATTGGTTGTAATGTCCAGCAGACGTGTCGGTAAAGAGTAGTGCTGCATCTTTACAAGTTTCTCAAAGGCTGATGTACTTCCCTTGAAATCGGTAGGACATTGTGCGATAATGTCTCTGAATATCTTGTCCTCATTCTGGATTAGTGCTTCTTCCCGATAGATTGAGGGGAGTAGTCCATATTTTTTGTCCGATTGTCCTCTGTAAAAGATGTGGTAATCCATGCTGTCCTCCAGTTCGCCTTCAAGTTTTTCAAATAATGTTCTGATACTACCTATGGTTGTTGAAGTTTCATTTTCAGGGATGAAGTCATAGGCATCACATGAAATCTCCCAAGGCTTTTTCCCAAGAGTCCGGATTGCTTCTTCTGACAGCTTTTCATAAGAAGCAAAGCTGTCATAGGTGTAGCTCAGCTTCTTTTTTCGCAGATATGATGATGTATTGGAGTCCAGAGGAACGAACTTCTCTGGATTGGTATAGAACAGTACAATACTGAGTTTACCTTTTCCTACACTTTTTATATCCAATACGGTTTGAAAGAGTTGTTCTTCTATTTTCCCTTCTTTTGCTTGTTTGAATAAGTCCCACAGTGCTGTTATATCATGCTTACCCCTGGTTGTCTTCCATGGGAATAGATGCACTTTCATTGGATGTATTGTTGGAAGTCCTGTTACATCTGTCGGCGCTTGGCATTTGAACTCCAGTTCTGTCCATAAACCTTGTAATATCTCAACTCTTCTCTCATTGGAATGAAACTTGTTGAGATACGATAAGAATGTGAACGGGTCTATTTCGTTCAGTTCTATAGGTTTGCCTTTCTCTGTACCATCCCTAAAGCCGGTAATACCAATCTCTTTTAGGACAGATATCAACTCCGACTGGTCGTTTTGTTTCTCCAGTAGCCAGTTGGTTAGTTCTTTATAAAAGGCTACCCATGTAAATGTATTAGCCATATTTGATAACTTTAATTAATTCTTCTGTGTTAAGGCTTAAACTACAGATGTTCTCTCTTACATGTATCAGGAATAATACATCGCCCATTGGTGATTTTAATAATTCTAATGTAAGGAATGAATGAGATTGAAGAGGATGTTTTTCACATGAATATCAATTTCCATTTCTATAGCGATAGGATTATGCACTAATATAAGTAATTTCTTTAATAAAAGTGTTTGATGAAATATTCTTTTTTAGTCCCAAAAACCATTAGCTTCTTTTTTTATATTTGTTCTTTTTAATATTTGATTGATGACTGAGTTCGTTTTTTGCTTGGCTGTTAATAGATAAAATTGCTCAAGATTATTAATTGTTAAGCAAGTTTCTAGCATTTCTAGCGGTATTTTATCGCAGAGCGAGATAAAAATTCTATCTATAGATTCTAATTTAAAAAGAGAAGAAATATCACTAAGTTTATTATTTCTCACTAGTTCAATTCGACTCAATCTATTAACATCTAAAATGGGGAATGAAATGATTGGAGTATTTCTCAATGAAATATTTTTGAGGAATTTTAAACATGAAAGAAATGAAAAATTATTTATCTTTTTTATATTATTCAAACGTATTGTTTCTATAGAAGGCAATCTGTCTTCTATTAACTCGGAATTTATAAGGGATTTTTTAATTTCAAGTTCTAATAAATTTTTGTTTTCATTCATATATTCCAAGTCAAATGAATTTATTCTTAGGGTTTTCAAATTCTTATTTTTACAAATTAATTTATATAAAGCTAATGTTGGATTTAAGTCTAAATCTAATAAACTTAAATTATATTTTGAAAGAATATCTAAGTCAATGCGTTGATTTATAAAACCACTAAGTGTAAATTCCGTTAAACCGTAAATATGACTTACATTATCAATGTTAGATAATGGCATTGAAGAATGATTAAAAATTACCAATCTTGTTATTTTGTCCAAATAGCGCAAAATCTCCAGATTATTAACAGTACCATTTGGTACAGTCACACCATAATCGCAACTTAATATGAGTTTTATATTGTCATTATAAGAAATACGATCATTTATTTCACATAATTTATCTATTTCAAGGCCTTTGCTATTAATAGAAATTACTTTACTGCACAAAATATTATTTATATATTGTTCCATATTTATTATTCGTTATAATATTTGACTATTTGGGACATTTAGTTTTATTTCTGAACATTCCTTTAGGCCCATAATGTTCTTCCAATTTTTTATCAATCACATCAATGTAATCATTCCCGAAATTCTCTTTCAACCATTTTTCCCCTATTTCATATCTCCAATGTTTTCGTTTCATATCAACTGGATTATTAACATTAGTTGCAGGATCTAAATTTCCACATTCAATCTGTTCTAACATCCGTTCATAAACTATTTGCTCGACACCTTGTGCTATATCAGTATTGGGAATATTTATAAATATATCCGTAGCAGTTATTGGTTTACCTTTATATCTACTTCTTGCATCTATTTTTGCTTTGCCAACATATACTTCTGAATCCCTTAAATATACTGTAGCTAATCCAAACCAGTCCAGACATATATTGACATCCTGTACATATCCATACAGTGTAGGATTGTTACCAGCTAGCCCAATAGGGTCAGAAGAAATGTACATACCCATCTGCGGTGAGTAATATCGGAAACGGTTGTAGTACAGCCCCGTCTCAATATCCTCGTACTGTCCCTGATAGCGGAACGGTACGAGAGTTCGTTCTCTGTGACATTCCTTCACCTTTCCGTACACGTCCAGCAGCATTTCCCATACAAGGTTTCCCCTGCTGTCGTATGCCTGCGTAGGCGTGCCCAGATAGTCATGCACTATCGTGTAGCGTTCCCCGTCAGTGACTTTCGCCACCGGCGTGAACGAGGTTCCGTCATAGATCCATGTCACGAGATTCTCCGGCTTCTCCGTGTCCTCATATTCCTCGCGTCCGCTTCCGTCAGTGATGAGCTTCGGTCTGCCGGCTTCCTCAATGTCCCATTCGTGCAGCACCACGTTTCCGTCCCATCCGAACCGCCGGACGGTTCCGTCCACGGTCTTTGATACCCGTCGCCCGAGCGCGTCATACCCAAAGGAAACGGTCTTTCCGTCCGGTGTCTTCACTCCGGCAAGCATTCCGTTTGCCAGCCACTCGTAGCAGGTGTCTCCCGGCTGCCAGTCCACAAACGGGGTGTTCTTACTTCCGGCATTGCCGCCTTCCCCGTTTTCCGGGGAAGAGAACAATCCGAACAGCCCCTTTCTGATGCGGCCTGCACTGCCGCTGTTCATATCCGACAGGTTCCTGCGGCTTCTGTGTACGAGGTTCCCCTCGCAGTCGTAGCGGTAGTGGAACTCCCCGTCGCTTGTCAGCCGTCCGCCGCCGTCATACGTCCTGTCCCTTCCGCTTTCGCTGCGGTACAGGTTTCCCACCTTGTCGGGTGTGCGGAATATGCTCTCGTGCATGGAGTAGTCCGCCCTCACGAGGTTGCACATTCCGTCGTAGTCGAAGATGACCGGTTCGGGAGAGAGGTTGCTGCGCATCGACATCAGCCTTGCGCCCACGTCCCACCGGTAGCTTCTCCATCCCGTATGCCTTTCGCCCGAATGCACGTGGCGGGAGCGTACAAGCCCCATGTCGTCATAGTCCGTGGTAATCCTTATCCCTCCTGTGGCGAAGCGTTCCGTCTCGCGTCCCGCATCGTCCCGCAGGATGCTGCTTTCCCAGGACTGTATGTTCTTTTTCTCTGTGTTCCTTTCCTCTGCGGATGCCCTGTCCGGTTCAGGCGTTTCCACCTCGGCCTTTATTTCTCCGACAAGTCCCGGACTGTCGTAGGACAGCCGCATGTCCGCTCCGAGCGAGCTTTTCACGCGGGTGCGCTCGCCGTATATGCTGTATTCCGATTCCACGGACATCACCTGCGTGAAGGTGTCGCCTCCCGGGAGACCCGCCTTCTCGCATACCACACGTCCCATCGGGTCGCGCTCCAGCCTTATGCGTGCCTCTGTGTTGTCGGCCGATACCATCAGTCCGTTCCTGTCGTATCCGTATTCCTCCCTTGTGCCGTCATGGTATGCGGCTGTCGTCACACGCCCCATGGCGTCGTATGTATAGGTCGTGGAGCGTCCTCCGGGGCGGTCTATGCGTGTCACCCTTCCGCATCCGTCCCTGTGGTATGTGCGCCCTGTGCCTCCGTAGTCCCTTTCCGACGTGATGTTTCCCGCAAGGTCGCGTCCGAACAGGTATCCTGCGCCTGCCTCGTTTACCACCTCTGTCAGTCGGTCCATCCCGTCATAGCTGAAGCTCACCCTGTGCCCGGCTTCCTCCCGCCACGTCATGCTGCCCACCGAGTTGTAGCCCATGCGCACGTGTCTTCTTGCGTCACGCGCCTCGGTGATGCTGTCGTAGCTGTCGTAGTCCAGGTGTATGACGTTCCCGTCCCGTGCGTCTATGCGGCGCAGGCGGTCCAGCGCGTCGTAGTGGTAGAACTCCGTGCGGTACCCGGGGGAGGTGCGTTCCGTCATCCTTCCCCTTGCGTCGTGCTTCCATCCTCCGAGCTTCCTGCCGTTCTCGTGCCACGCTTCGAGGTTCATTTCCCTGTCGTACGAGAGTTCGCTCCGGCGCTTTCCCTTGCTTACCGTCACGGGCAGTCCGTGGGCGTCGTAGGCCAGTTCCGTCACTTCTCCCTCAGCGTCTATGAATCCGGTCACGAGGTGCGGGCGTTCCCTGTCGTACAGGCGCACCGTCTTGTTCCCCTCACGGTCTATGTGGATGATGAGCCGTCCTCTCTCGTCATGGACGAACATTTCCCCGCTGCCGTCGGGATAGGTGATGCCGGTGAGCTTTCCCTCCCCGTCATAGCTGTAGCCCGTCACTCCGCCTTCGGGGTCTGCGGTGCGGTACGGCTCCATGTAGTCCGTGTAGCTGTGGCGTGTCTCGTTGCCCAGCGGGTCTATCTCCGCCGTCACGAGCTGTTCGGGCGTGTAGCGGTAGGTGGTCGTCCCTCCCGTGGAGTCGGTCACAAGGTTGTAGCCCTTCTCCGGGTGGTACTCTATGCGTCCCTCCATCATTCCGTCCCTGCCGTAGGTATGCGTGCAGCGTCCCTTCCCGTCGTATTCCCAGCAGTAGGTGTCGCCGTTGCGGTCGGTCTTCTCCGTCATCAGGTGTCCGGAGTACGTCATCCTTGTGGTCTTTCCCAGGGCGTCGGTGATGCCGGTCATGTTTCCCTCTTTGTCGTAGGTGTACGACACCAGGGGCTCGTTTCCTTTTTCCGTCACGAACGATAGTTCCGTTATCCGTCCCTTTCCGTCCGTGGTGGCCTGTATCCTGCGTCCTGCAGGGTCGGTCAGTCCTGCCAGCCTTCCGTCTGCAAAGTGCAGCCGTATCCGGAGGCCGTCCGGATTCTCTATGTGTGTCAGCCTCCATGCCCTGCCGTCCCTCATGTCGAACCGGTAAGTGAGCAGGGTGTCGTGGCTGTATGCCTCATAGCCTTTTTCCGTGCGGCGCAGCGTCGTGCGTTCGGAGCGCATGTAGAATTCTCCGCCCGGTGCTATCGCCGGGAAGGGCACGGCGCGTCCGTCCTCCATGCGCAGCATCGTCACGCCTTCGTCCTCGAAGCTCTCCACCGTGCGGTCATACCGGCAGTGTGTCCCGTGTCCGAGCCATCCCTCATAATCCGAGTCGGAATACCATGCCCTTGTCCATTCCAGCGGCAGCGGAGAGGGGAAACCGAAGTCCGTGCCTTCGTAAACCACGGCTCCGTTTACAAGGTTCACTGGCTCGAAACCCAGTTTGCAAAGGAAGTTACTCAGCTTGTTTGGCCCTTTGGTCAGTTTCCTGTTCCAGTTGAACTTTGTTATGGCGTGCCTTGCGCATTTCATCAGCGAACTGAACCCGATGCTTGCAGCAAGGCCGGCCAGCATTCCTCCCCAGTCGGGGACATAGGGACCGCCTACCATCACGGGCTTTCCGGTCGGTACCGGGAGTGAGAAGGAGGTTGGCGCGAACAGGCTCGGTATGAGCCGTGTCTTTCCCGCCTTGTTCTTTCCTACGCCTGCCGACAGGGGTATGCCCACGTCGTTGCAGGTCATCACCATGTATCCCTTCGGGCTCATGCGGCTGCCGTCGCAGAACGTGTTCTGCGAGGCGAAGAAGTTCATGCTTTCGTGGCCGATCATGGATGCCATGGCAAACGGGCCGGCAAGCGGTATGTGCGTCAGGGGGATGATCATCCCGCCCGTATCGGATACGCCGCGCTTCAGTCCGTTCACGCTTACGTTCGTACCCAGGAACGGTATGTAGTCAGCGGGGTCTATCACCATCCCGATATAGGGATGGATGGGATTGAAGGGGGGAGCCGTCGTCACATGTACGTCAACTCCGATCACCATGGTGGTATGACTGTCCGCTAAGAGCATAATCTGGTTATTTAGAGTTTACAGAATATTCCGCGTTGAGTTTGGCTGCCAGTTCCTTGGTAGATAGCTGCCAGTCCTCGCCGTATAAATTCGCCATACGTTTCTCGATTTCGTCTCTTTTGGAGGAGTCGATGCTGTATGTCTTGTCAAGATAGGTAGAGGCGATAAATGAAAGATTGATGATTCTCAATTCTTCGTCAGTGAATGAGTAGCCATACTCAAAAGCCTCGTTCAGGATCGGTTCGTACGTAAGTCTGTCTTTTTTCAGTGCCATCAGCAGTGCATAGTTGTATTCGTTTACAACCTCTGTCTTCATATCAAGTTCCTTGGCTATCCTCACGGCGGTCATAAACTGTTTGATGGCACTGCTTATGTCTTTATTATAGCTGTCCACCGTACCTTTATAGTTGTAGAGTTGTAGCAGGATTTGTGCGCAGTCCCGCTCCTCATGATATTTGGGGAGTACAAGGGCTATTCCTTTGTCAAACAAGTCATGACAGAATCCGGATTCGCGGTGAAATTTAATCATGAAACCGCCAAATATGAGGTAGGCTGAAGCCATGAGTGCCGTTCCGCCGATTTCACGGCTTAGCTTTATCAGTTCATTTCCGAGTCTTTTGGCTTCGTCCTTTTTTCCTTTCGAGGCAGCTTCTCCTAATTCGAACAGGCATTTGCGATATTTCACGTGTGGGTCTTGCGGGTTGCCTTGTGTCGCAATCTCTTTATATGCACCGGTCATATTCTGGTCCGGAATGTCGATCATGCAGAATTTGTCTTTCAATTCTTCGTGCAGACCTTCATAAACCTCCCTCTTTTTATAATCAATCAGAATGATTGCCACACCTTCAGGAAGCAGTTCGGCAATGTTCTTTATTGCTTTGTTCAGTGATTCCACATCACTGATACGGGATATGAAATAGGTTATGCCCAGCAGATTGTCGTTCCCGACAAATTCCTTGAAGCTTGTTATCAGGCGGATGTACAGGTCTCTCAATCCTTCGGCTGTCATGGCATCTGCTGATTCCGATTCTGACTTGAAGGTGGAAAAATCCTTCCATTTCCAGTCAGGGTTCTTTTCTGCATCGGCAGAAAAAGAGGTTATCCATTCTTTTATCAGAAACCTGTAAAAGTCTGTTGTATCATTGTAGTCGGTCTTGAAACCGACGATTATGTCCGGAGTGCGGCCATACTCCGATGCTTCCAGTCTTATAAATCCTTCCACAATCTGAAAATCAGCAGGTTCACAGGCGAGACAATAAATCTTTGCATCGGGAGTTTTCTCTCGATGCTCAATCCATAAGTCCTGTATGTTGCTGATTCTTATGGCTATCGGATTGTGTTCATTATTTATCATGGATTAAGATTTAATAAAGTACCTTTTATGTTAGTCATCGCAGAGCCGTCCACATCCACGGTAGCACCTGTTGCTTTAAGTGAGGCAGATGCTTTTATGTCTATTGTGGCAGCCTCTTCCTTGATGGAGGCGCTGCTCTTTATTTTTGCTTCGGATGTACCTTCAAAAGTAGAAGTTTTTCCAAGCACTTCAACTTCAGAGTCAGCTTCGATTCTGATTTTTTCGTCGGCAAGCATTTCTATCTCTTTGGAGTGGATGCTTATCTTGTCCTTGGCATCTATGGTGATGGTCTTGTCACCGTTCAGCATGACGGTACTTCCACTGGGGTCCGCAATGGTGACACTTCCTTTATCGTCATCAATCGTGATGGTACATCCGCTCCGGGTGGTCAGGCTCTTTTTCTTGTTGCCGCTGTCACCGCCTGCACCGGTATTTCCGTTGAACAGGCTGCCCATTACGAATGGGCGGTTCGGATCGTCATGCCGGAAGCCTACCAGTACGATGTCGTCCTTTTCGGGGATGAAGACAAATCCCCTGTTGGTAGATACTTTGTCGCTCATTCCGGCATCCGGTGTCATGACACGTATCCATGAGGTCTTCATGTTTCCCGATTGCCAGTTCATCTTTACCTGTACGCGTCCCTGCTTTTTGGGGTCATCGTTGCTTACCACTACCGCCTGCTGTGTCTGTGCCACCGGTAGTGGTACGTCCGGAGCCGGAAGGCTCGGTACAGTTGCGCTCAGTGCCGTAAAGGTATTGTAATAGCTGTTGCCAGACCCTATGATATGGGTGATTTCCGTAATGATATACGAGCCGAGTGTCTGTTCTGCAAAACTGAAGTTTTCTATTTGTATGGCTGTTTGTATGTCAACCACACTTCCTACTGTCAGGCTGTAGCAGTCGCTTTCGCTGGTAATGTAGTGTGAAGCCGCAGTATCGCTTTGCTGTTTCTTTTGGAAATAGCTGTCAAGTTCCCCTTTGTTGGATATACGGGGTTCGGCCGACTGATTGGCTGGTGATTTGAACAGCCCTATGGAAGCCTGGAATGCCGCGTGTCCTAAATTTCCGAGACCTTTTGGGGCATCAGGCGATGTCGATTCATACTTTTGTCCGTCCTGCGAGTGATAGGATTGACCAGCCAGTGGGCGGGCAATGGTTTGGATGGAGATATCCAGGCTTTGCAGATTACGCCCATACATCAGCGGTATGCCTGCTGGTACAGCCGGCTTGCCGAATACGAGTTGCTTACCGTCGTAGTACAACCATTCATGGTATTGTCTGGCTAGTCTGCGGATAAAGTCAAAGTTGCTTTCCCTGTATTGGCACTCGTACTCTATTTTTTCTGTATATTCAGGTGAAACCTGTGCGGTTACGCCTGCTTTCTCACAAATTTCGCTGACGATATTGGCCAGAGTCTTGTCCAGCCACGAAGCGCAGGTCTGGTCTGATTCCAGAAGGAATGTATTTGAATATCCGGTCAGAAGCAGACAGCCGTGGTTTCCGTCAGCTCGGTGTAGCGAAACATGAGTGGCGATTCCTACAAAGGTGTTTTCACCCATCTGTATGACTACTTTTTTTCCAAGCCAGTTTTTCGCCTGTTCCAGCGAATGCGTGGCATAGGCTTCGCCCACCTCTATATCAAGACTGATCTCAAAATAGTGATGGTCATTGATTACTTGTTTCAGCATGACCTGCAGAAAAGAGTGCAGCGGATTTCCATCTATGCTGATTGATATTTTCTTTTCTTCCAGCATGGCAACAGTATGTTTAAAGTTCAACAACCGGAATTCTCTTACTGAAATATGTCAGTGCATAAAAGCAAAAAAGAGAAAACTTCAAAGCCTGATCTTTTGAAATTTCCTCCTTGCCCTTCATGCGATTTCAGTTTTATTTAGAAGAAAAGGAGAAAAATAAAACATCATCCTTGCTAATCGCAAATATACGTGAATGAAAAGACAAAACCAAATTTTATATCTGGAATTTTATGCCGAGGGATATACAATAAAAGCCAGATAATAACTCACTTAGAAAAAAGTGATTATTACATGGCTTTCGTTTTCTTATTTTGTATTATATTCAACAATGCCGTATATCCATTCTGGGGAGTGGAAAGAATAGTCTTTATTTTCTCCGTTCTTATACGTAATAGACATTATTAAGAAATCATCATTATTATAGTATGAAGCTGCAAAGTCAAATTTTTTCAAATATCTGTCGCTTTCATTGTTTTTATCCGTAGCTCCTAGTTCTTGAAAGTCTGTATCATATTGATTTATAAAATCCAGAATGTCTTTTGGGGCATTTGAACTTCTCTTGTTTATGATTTTTACGACTTTTCTTAATTTCAATCCATCTTCAGTTACGGTGATATTTTTCAACGGATATTCTTTTAAAGTTCGTTCATTATCTATTTCAAATACAATGAAACGGCCTATTAAATTATCCAACTCTTTTTCTGGATTCTCTATTTTGATTTTTTTGACAAAAACTATTGCTCCATCTTTTATGCCAAAAGGTTCTAAAGATTTCCCTACTACTTTTAGTTGTTCCAGGTTTGACATATCCACCTCAGTTGGGCCTAGTTTGTATTTAGGGGCATTTTGAGGGAGAGGTGAAATATCTATGTTGGAAACATCGGATGATGGATGACCTGCAAATACAATTTTATGTTTCACCGTCATTTTTTTCGTGATGAAATTCATGCAGATATAGGCTGCAGTTATTGCCAATATTATAATAGTTACTGTCATTTTCTTTAATTTATCTTTTTTCAACTTCATACGATGGACTAACCACATATAATGCTGAAACTTTTAATAATATGATACAACCGAATAAGCATGTAATACTTACTGTTTTTTGAAACTCACAGGAATGATAAAAAAGGCTTATTAATAATGTTACAAAAACAGAAAAGATAGCAAAGTATGATGCTTTTATCCAAGTTGGATTTAATTGCTCGTTTTTACCAATAGTCCAAAGTTGATAGAGAAAATCAACAAAGAATGCTATAATCCAAATAAGCAGAGGAGCTATTATTTTCGTATAAAAATCTTCATCGGTTATGGGAGAAAAATCTCCTTTTACTATTTTATGAATGGACGATATGATTTGATTGAATGAAGATACTAAAGAAACTATTGCCCAAAACAAAGTATAGACAATATTTTTTAGAGTAAAGACAAGCTTTGCCTTATCTATTGTTATGTTAAAACTCATAATTACAATCTTTCATTAATGTATTTCATGAAAAAGATTTGCAAAGATACTATTTTCATTTTATATTTTCAATTATACACAATGACTTATTATAGAAAGTCCTTATTCATCCTTCATTATGCTTGAAAAATGCTATGCTTTTTGTTGCAATGATTCAAAATCCAATGAACAATAAATATTGCCGCTTGAAGGTCTTGTACCGTCAAGCGGCAATTCCTTTCTTCACTCTAATGGTATTGCCCTGGAGCGTTTAGTTTTTCGGCCATCTGTTGTCAAGCGCAGCGTTGCCCACATTGATCAGCTCAGCGGAGAATGTGAGTGCGATAGTCATCGGCACGTCGTTGTTCACGTCAAGAGTTTCCTTGTAGTGTACGATGTAGGCGTTCTTGAACTCGATTTCCTTCATCTTAGCATCCTCTTCAATCTTCTTGTACACAATTTTTCCTTCCACCTGCTTGAACTGGCTGTTCAGCATGGCTTCGATGGTCGCAGTGTCGTCAGTTGATTCGATAACTACCGAAACACGTCCTCCTTGGATGTTTGAGGATGGTTTTCCCTTTGCGTCTGTTGTACGACTGAATTCATACTCAGAGTGCAGTACGTCATACTCTTTTCCTGCAAATTCCAATGTAGCTCTAAATGATGCCATAATTGATAGAATTTAAAAGTTTAACAATAAATTTGAATGACTCCGTTTCCCTTTTCTGAATCCTGTCGTCTTCCGTCAGAAAACAAAAAAAGAGAAAACTTCAAAAACGATCTTTTGAAATTTCCTCCGGTTCTTCCAGACGATTTCTGTTTTATTTGTGGAAAAAGAAGAAGAAAAATAAAACATCATCTTTGTTAATCGCAATTATAATCAATTATTTGATAAAAAACAAATATTTATTATCTGTTTTTATTGATTTAACATTATTAAAGAAAAGACCTATAATTGCAAATAAGTACGGAATGAATTGTTCATCTTCTGTTTTCATATCAGTTCCGTTTTCCATACCACGCTATCAGGAGTGAACTAGCTATCAGCGTTGTTATGCCGATAATCCACAGATAAATGTGGTTCTCACGTTGGTTCTGTTCAATAATCCGTGTCTGATATCTGTTATATTCTGCCAGAGAATTTATCTGTTCTTGCTGGGAGCGGATTAAATACAGCAATTCCTGATTGATTTCCTGTTGTCCTTTGAGAGATTGAGTCACATTCTTGAAGTTTCGGTTTATAGTGTACTCATCCTTGATATAGCCCATGGTACTGATTTTCATTTCTTGTATAGAGAGGCTGTCTTGCCTCTCTATAATAGGTGGAGTGATGTCTTCCTTTTGGGCATAATGATTGAAGCAGAGTATGCCGATAAGTATGCCGCTCAAAAGAAAGGCTATGAGTGCAATAATGACATAGAACAGGTAGTTTTTACGCACCGTTGCGGTCGTATCTGTTCCGGCGTTCCTTATTTCAGTCTTGTTATCATTCATTCCTGTGTTCTCAGGCTGTGGACTTGTCTCTTGGCTCATTTCCTTTTCCTCCATGGCTTTTCTTTTGCTCATTTCAATAAACTCTCGTTTGTTTATCTGGTACTTGTCGCCCTGATATAGGACTACCTCATTTTTTACCAGCCAGTCCAAGGCTTCACGTACGCTGCGTTCCGTAACTTTGATATTCTGGATGTTCCAGTATACCTCTGAGCAGGTCACCCAAACGGGTTTGACAAGAGATTTTGTATAGAGTATCTCCATGATCTCTTTCTGTAATTGTTCTTTGGTCTGTTCCATATGCTTTTACGGTAATAAATGTTTTGGAATGAAGTAATAAGTTTCTCCCGACATTGATACGGTTTCGAATGATTGCTCCGCATACATTCCTTCCAGTATCTTTAGCTTGTCAATTACAGCTGGATAAATGGAATGGAAGCTGTTTTTCTTACATTTTCTTTGTTTCAGTTTTCGGATTTTGAGGTTATAAAGCAGTTCTTCTTCTGCAGGAATTCCTGTACGGTAATAAAACAGGTCTGATATTACCGCATTTCTTTTCAGAAGTTTACGATGGAATGACCGGTTTATACCGCTTCTTTGTTTCCTGTATATTCTCCGCAATACCCTGAATTCCTTTTTTTGTATGCTGTCTGCAAATTCAGGGAGCAATCCTCGATAGTTCTGTAACAGGTTTTCCAGTTCCTTTTCACTGAAAATGTATCCTTCCTCATATTTGCAAAGTGTTGAATCTGGTATGGAAAGTTTTGTGAAATAAGTGTCTGACACGCTGTTGCGGCTTATTCTTTCCATTCGTATGGTATCATTTTTATATACTTTTCTGATAATTTCTTTTAGGTCATTTGTCGGACGGCTTCTTAATGTTCCCAGTTTGCTTTCATGATATTGCAAGGATTCCAGCAATGTTTCATTTGTCATTTGGATATTCATGTTGATAGAATCCAGTGCAAGTTCCAAGGCTGTGTTGTGAAGGATACCTCTTCCTTTGGGGAATATGATACCTCCTGCTGAAAGGCTCTTCGAGGGTACGTCAAACAAAAAGATATTGGCCTCGTCTGTTTCCATATTCCGGAAAAGTTCCGGTTTGACCAGCTTGTCATCTACGATATAGTTGGCTATATGGTTCACATATTGCCGTGACAGTTCATCCAGTGTTGACTTGGCTTGAAGGACAAAGTCCTGATATGGCGTATCATAGGAGCGGTTTGTCTGTACAAACAGAAAACTGGCTGATTTTTGTCCCGCTCTGGCTATCAGGCTTTCATTTATTTTCAGGTTTTGATTGCTGCCTAATATGATAAACAGATTTTTATCAAAGACATTTCCGTTTATCGTATTCATGATATTACTCAAAGCGCTGTTTAGTCCTGTATTTCCGCGTGGTGATGAAAATTGAATGCTGTCAGTCGTAATGAAATCGATCCATTTGGAAAAATCGGAAAGTACTTGGGAGTAACGGTTACCTGTATTGGATATACATGTGGCAGTGAATCTGTATTGTACATCCGGGGATAATTTCATTTTCATGTTTTGCAGGGTATTGCAAAGCATATTTGCACGTTGCTGCTCATGCTCGAAATAAAGGAAATGGATGTTTACCAGATTATTTTCTTTTTCCATACGTCTGATATCAGAAGAATGGATGTTTCCTCCTTTGATGTTTATCAGATTATTCCATCTGCTGTTCCATACCAGAACTGGTATATTGATATCCGTGTGTCCGGATTCCGACAAACCGGATTGTCGTGCATTCCCTGCATAGTCAAATAGTATCCTTGACTGCAGGCTGGCTTCCTGTATCTGAATGGTATCATGCATTTGGGTTAGTCCGGGAATTGAATCGGTATAATCCCCGTCACTCAGTAGGAATGACCTGTTCTGGCCGACTTCTGCAATCAGGTCAGAAGGTATCCATCCGAATACTTTTCGGGAATCATCGTCCAGAGTGGGACAATCTGATACCAGTACGGAGCGCTTGCTTTTGTCGTACTTGTAGGCATAGACGATTTGTCCGCTTAATAGGCCGCCTTCCATCTTGTTTTTCAGGAGAGGCTCGCCGAATACGCTCAACGTGTCTCCTCTGAAATATCTGCCCATGTCTAGCAATCGCTTCGGCTGTGTCAGTCCTACACGGAATTTTACTGGCTGATTGTTTCCTTTATCAATGTAGGCATGGTCAAACATCAGAATATTGTCTGCAGGGATCCATCCGGCATATTCTACCTTCGAAGGTTCTTTGAAATGCCTTTTCTTGGATAACAGGAAGCTGTAAAACACCTTGGGCTTGCCTATAATGTCTTTATCGGCACGGACAAGACTGTAGTTCCCGTTTTCTTCATCAATGATGTAGTATGGGACACCAATTTCCTGCTTTCCTCTTTTACGCTGGAAATAAGCATCCTCGTATGCCTGGTTACCATTTCTGTCAGAGTAGACAATCAGATTGTTTCTGTCTTTTTTGACTGCAGGATTTTTTTCGGCATCCGGCAGATAGTTGAATATATTTTTTCCTGTTGTTCTGGTTCTGTTCCATGCAGATACTTGCCCTGATACGTGTACGGGCATACTGCATCCGGCCCACACCAGAAATAATATGGCTATGGATTTGTAATATTTCTGTTTCATCTCTCTGTGTAACTTTGGGTTATTTGTATAGTTGATACACAATGAAGTTTGTCGATAAGCACTTCATCAATACGGACGCGACGTTTGGTATTGCTTTCGAGAAAATGAAGCCCTTGGCAATAACCGGTAAAGTCATTGTATTTGTCTCCGTTTACCACGACTGCGACCCTGTCTGCAGGGATACAGAAGTATTTGTTCCGTATGTAGTTATAGTGTTCGTAATAGACAGAGTGCTGTGAAACGCGCGCATCTGCAATGGCTTGCAAATGTTTGCGGATGTCGTTCTGTGCCAGCACGAGTGAATCTACTGTTACTATTTCTTCTGCTTTTTCAAAGCGTGGCAGGATTGTTATGTGATGTTTTACAGGATACTGCGTTGTATTCGTTTGCAGTTTTACAGTATATTCTCCAGGATTCTCATAGGTATAGACTACCTGCTGGTCGTATGCATCCACAGTACCGGTTTCTCCAAATTCCCATTGCCAGGAATTCATGCCATATCCCTCTGCCGCAAAGACAAGTTCTTCTCCCTGATAGCCTTCAGACACACCATAGATATGCGGAACAGAATCAATGGCTGCGCGTTCAGTTCCGGATATTACTTTTATGTATTTGTTGATGGTATAACTGTTGTCTATTTTCAAGGTTACCAGATATTTACCCGGAGATTCATAGCTGTATTTCATATTGCTTTTATCGCTTATTGCATCACCGTTTCCCATCTGCCACAACAGTTTTCTTCCTTTTACGGCAACTGTATCGTTTATCATAAATTCCAGTTTCTCATTCACCTCGTAATGATAGTTGTCGTTGGAGTCAAATACATAAAAGTCGATGTTGCTCAGTTGGGATTTGGAGGGCAACAGCAGAATGATGATAATACCTCCTATGGCAAGTATGCCCAAGGCGGTGATAATAATTTTTCTCTTGTTATCCATATTGCTTATAGATTAGCTTTACATTCTTCCAGGTCTTTTTCTATTAGCTCATTGTTGTGTTTCAGGGCACTCAGTTCTTCCTGTATGTCAAACTGGAATCTTAATGTCTTGGAAGTCAGTGCACCGAACATGAATCTCGAATTCATTCCGTTTTTGGTGTAGATTTCCTGAAGGCCATATATTTTCCCTTTTATTTCATCCATACGCTGTACCTGGTATGCGTTGAAATCCAATGAATCGATTTGGTTCCATATTACCGAAGATCTTTTGGCATGTTCCTTTTGTTCGGTAAATATGGTTTCCGAGTGGTTGATGTCCTTGATCAGCTCCGAGCTTTCTTTCATTGGAACATCAAACACATATTTGCATAGGATGATAAAGGTCAGCACTACGGTAAACACCAGCAATATCGCAAAGCGTACATTACCCCATATATTTTCGTCTTTCGTCATGGTTTCTGCAATTTTTCTTTTGTTAATTCCTGATACTTATTCCTGCATTTCTCCAATTGCTCAATATTGGATTCTCTTTTTTTAGCTTCACGGTCAAGGTTATCCATGGTAACCTGTATCTCTTTTATCTGGTCGAGCATTACCTTGTATACCTCATAGTTCTGCTTGTTGGATGCGAAGCTGGTTATCTCATTCTCCATCAGCTGGCGCTTCTTGGTTATCAGATTTTGCAAATGCTTGTGTTCGCTCGCATTTCGCTTCTTGGTTTTCAGACTGTTCAGTTCACGGAACAGTTCTTCAATCTGGAAATTGAGTTCGGCCTGTTTCTTGAACACTTCGTCGTATTCCGACTTTTTGTTTTCAAGTAGTGCGATTCCTCTCTGTGCTGTCACAATCGAGATACTGCCGCATAAGGCAATGACCAGTAAAGTGACGGCGAATATGATGGAGAATTTCCACTTGGCGCTTTTGCGCTCTTCTATGTTCATTGCTTCCATAATTCAGATTTTTTAATTACATGAAAGACCATTTCTTTTTCTTCTCTTCTTGAGGTGAAGCAGTACTTTCTTCTCCGACTACAATATTTTCTCTCACAAGGCCGATATATTCCAGTTCCCCCATTTTGTGGAACATCCGTTCCAGAAGAGAAAGGAATGCACCTGAAGTATGCAGTGAAGAACTGATATCCGTATGCTCGTATGTAATACCGGCAACTTTTTCAATACTGTGCATAAAGTCTGATGGAGTAATATTGGTCCACTCGTAATAATATTGCAGCAGCTCCTCACGCATGGTTTCAGACAAGGTCTGTAAGGCGGAAACGAATCCGTTTGCCAATTCATTGACTGCCCGGATAAGAAAAATAGGAGGCTGTTCTTGAGCTATCTGTTCTATAAAGAAAATATGGCTGTTATAAAAACTGCTGAATGCATTGCACAGGACAAACGTATTATTGGCCAGCGCATCCCTGCGTTTGTCCGACAGGTTGCGGCTGTATATCGTCCTTATATCTTCCCGTATGTTGTGCAGGATATGAGTCAGTTGATTTATGAACGATTTCAAGCCGTCATGATAGACAGATTTCTGTAATGGCGGTATATATTGGCGGTTTACAGCAAATGCGTTTCCATGGGATTTTATTTCTCCGATTATCAGAAAGTTTTTGTTGTAAAAAGCCTTGTTCGTTTGGCTTTTGGGTATAATATGCATCTTTATGCTCGGCAGTACGTGAGGATGATGCAAGGGTACAACTTCCGGATCTGGTTCACCTATGGGTATCATCTCATAAGGATTGATTGATACAAGAATAAGGAATACATTGTCCTCAATAGCGAGAGGGTTGCTGTCTGGCAATGTCGCTGTCGGTACATAATCTCCATATAGCCCTTCATAGAAGATGATTGGAATACCGCCTCTTGTCAGTCCGTTACATTTCTTCAGCCGTACACACAGGGTATCAAGGGATTCTCCGGTTATATCGAATTCTACATTGTCATTTGAGTTGTCAAATGCCCTCCCGATTCCATAATTATAGTCCGTGAGTTGGCCTTCAATGCTTCCATATAGAGATTCTATCATGTTATAATAATTCCCGAAGAAATGATCCTTTGTCAACTTTACTCCGTTGACCCAATTAATCGGTAAATGTTCTATCTTCATATGCTTACTCTTTTGTTGAAGTTAATTTTACTCTTCTGATATATATAGGTCGGTTGTTTCTGATTTTGTTCTGCTTGCTGTCCTTGTGTGGATCAAGAATCCGTATCAGCAGCGGATAACTGAACCATTTTGTCGTATAGAAAGTCCATCCAACCTTGTAACCGTCTTTTCCTGTTTCAATCCTGTTCTGTGGAAATCTGCGGTTCTGGTCTTCTATAAACCAGTTGAACCAGTTTCCCAGAGAAATGCCGTCCGGCAGTTTTACAACCAGCGAAGCGTAATTCTTATCTCCTATCTTGCGGTTGATTTTCACTTTTACGGACTTGAATTCAAAGCTGTCAATATTGTCCCAATAGTTACGGTCGAAAGTTCCGAATTCCAATTCCCACGGAGCATAGATGGGAGGCGGTATAAGCAGAAACAGTTTTCTGCCCAGCATAACCATGTAAGGTACTATGAACCAGAGTACATTCAGCGCTCCCCAAATGGCATACGGAAGATTGCTTATCTTCTCAAATATAAGGTAATATATCCATCCTCCGAGTATGCCTGATACAGACAACAGTAGTATTGTTCCTCCTGTGGATTCTCCAAGTCCGATTGCTTTGAAAGAATCCGATTCTGTATACTTCCAGAAAATAAAACCCAGTCCGATGTAGCATAGGATTGTCAGAAGAAGTCCGCCCCATACGAATTCATTCCTGAGAAGTCCCAACAGGCAGGGAAGGGCAATTATTAAAGCTGAAATAAGTATGAAGATAATGGCTTTTTTCATACTCAGCTTCCGTTTTAGATTTTTCATGCTGTTCAGAAAAAACAGCATGACCGTTACGAGAAGTGGCGCTAACAGGTATTTAAAGAAAAAAGATAATAACATTTCCATATTCTAACTTTTTTATCTGTTGTTTATAGATTCATATCATATCCCAAGCGGTTTTCTCCCAAAATACAGTCAGTATGTCCCTGTATCAGGTGTTTTATATGTATTTCTCTGAATGAAAGTATAAAGAAACTCAGTATCTTTGTTACAATATTGTCGATTCGTGATTGTCCGTTGTAGTCTTCTGAATTTTCAGACTGTCCGAAGACTATGGTTGCTTCCATATCATCACCTTCACATTCCACTTCTCCGTTCAATCCAAGATTTTCTCCTAGAATACCTTCATTGATAGGCGAATATTGTGAAATGGTAATCACATGTGGTATATACCTGAGCCTGACTTCAAGATCAAGAACAACAGAAAACATCCTTTCAATGGCCGTGAGATTCTCCATGTATTCATCCGAATTGCAAAGAAAAAGGAACAGCTTGTACTTTTGATGGTCAGTGATATCCAATGGTATGCCAAGCATCGTTTCTACAAGATGGTTCAGATTTTCACGCATTGTTGGATTTGAAAAGAAATTCAAATCACGGTCGATGATTTTGACACGTTCCTTGAAGAAGGCTGTATCGAATGGAATAAAAAAAGAAATCAGCTCCTTCTCCTTTTTTTTGTTGTCACGTATCGCATCCACAATTTCCTTGTTGCTCATTCCCGGTGTGCTTATGACGAGGGGATGGAACAGGAGTTCCGGAAGCTGATGATACATACTGTTCCTTGCAAGATGCAGGGTAACAACTTCCTTGTATGAATTTGGCGTAGAAAAATAACGTAAAGAAGCGCTCAGAATGTCTTTGGAGTGGACACGCGGATTCATCCCATGACAAATTATCATGAGAGAATCCAGCAGGTCTTCCTTGAGGATGAACTGCAATTCTTCAAAAAAGACTTCGGCAATGTAATTGTTTGCACTGCTGCGTTTCAGTTCGTTTATTTTTTCTTTCCTGTCTATTGGAGTTCCCATACAAGTTCGTTATTTCTGAGATTGACTACAATATTGTCACCTGGTTTGATTTCTTCCGAAACGATAAGTCTTGATACCGTTTTTTTTATATACGTTCTTATAACTCCTGCTATAGGACGTGCACCGTATTTTGGTGAGAAGCCTTTTTGTGAGAGGTATTGGAGTGTTTCTTCCGCCAGTTCAAGGTTGATGTTCTTTTGTTCTAATAGTTGCTTTTTCAATCTTGAAAAATGCAATAGGAAGATTTCTTTTGCCACATTTTCATTTATAGGAGAAAATGGTACCACCTCAGTCAGTCGTCCAAGAAATTCAGGTCTGAAATATTGGGCCATAACCTCAATAAGTTTTGCAGATGTTGGGGTATGGCCGGCCTGTATCTGATCCACAATCCATTGACTTCCAATGTTGGATGTGAAAATGATTATCGAGTTGGAAAAATCACCTTCTCTACCCAGTTTGTCATGTATCTTACCTTCATCCATCATTTGAAGAAATACATCATATACGCTGGAATGTGCTTTTTCGATTTCATCAAAAAGGACTACGGAATATGGCTTTTGTCTGATTTGTGTCACCAGCAGACCACCTTCTTCGTAGCCGACATATCCCGGAGGTGCTCCATAAAGCAGGGCTGCTGAATGCTCTTCCTTGAATTCGGACATATCAAACCTGATCATGGCAGATTCATTGTCAAAAAGCAGTTCCGCCAATGATTTAGTCAGCTCAGTTTTACCAGTTCCGGTAGGTCCAAGGAAAAAGAAGGAGCCTATGGGCTTTTTGGGGTCACTCAATCCGCTTCGTGATTCGATAATGGCATCAGACAAGGTGGCAATCGCTTTGTCCTGACCTTTGACTCTTTCCCTGAGCTTTGATTCTATACCGAGAAGTCGGTCTTTTTCCCTGGCCTGTATTTTTCCGATAGGAATATTGGTACATTCGGCCACGATTGCTTCAATTTCCGCTGCTGTTACAGTTCCAATGGTGCGGAGTGATAGATTTTCCAGCTCTGTCAGGATTTTATTAATCCAATGGATTTTTACCTCATATTTGTCTTCATCATTCCATGTATAGGTATCTGAAAGTTTTGATGTTATGACAGAACCTATTTTATTGAAAATCATCCGGTAAAGCAATTGTAAATCGGAGCTCTGAATTGTTTCTTCTGTATTCTCCTGTAGGCGTTCGAATTCCGCCCGGATATTTTCTATTGTATTTCTTGCATTTTTGTTGCAAAGCCGTACTGCGGCAGAAGTTCTGTCCAAAAGATCAATTGCTGCAGATGGGAGACTGCGTTCCTTGAAATATCGGCGTGATAATTGTATTACATTAGGAATGCAGTCTTCTGAAATTTCAAGTCCGTAATGGCTTTCTATTTCCTTTTTGTGCAGGTGCAAGGCACACAATAGAGTGGAATAATCCAGCTCTTCCGCATTTATGACAACCAGTTTGCTTTCTATAGATTGCTTTTCTATATGTTTACGGTATGCATCTTTTGTAATTGTAAATATGAGATTGCAGGCTCCTTCACCAATCTGGGCATTGAGAATATTTATCAGAGTTGTCGATTTACCCGTATTACCGTTTTCCAGCAACACCTGGAGGTCGTCTATCACAAGAACTACCTGCTCAATTTGTTTCAGTTTATGTATCAGGGCCACAGTCTTTTGGGATATCTCATTTTCCGATGATGTTCCGGCCAGTAATTTGGCTGTATTCATTCCTACAACAGAAACCTGTTGCAGCATTTCGTCTTTATTGTAACATATTTCTTTTACAAAGGCATTGATTATGGATGTTTTTCCTATACCGGAATCGCCTATTATCATTATGGCTTTATTTTCTGAGCGTTCCAGGCATTCAAGCATGGTTCTGATTTCTTTGTCCCTGCCCACCACTATACTTCCGTTTTTGATGGTTGCTTCTGTTTTCAGATTTTCAGCGTATGGAAACGAGGCCAGTATCTGGTTTTCTTCCCCCTGAAAGGAATAGGCTGGTGTAAGGGCATCATAATATTTTAGAATATCCTCTTCGCTTACCCCAAGTAATTCTATTTGCTGGTGCGAATAGATGACACCTTCTCTGGATATGGCCGTAAACACACAAAGAGCATCAATGTGATCGCTTCCCAGCTTTATTTTGGAGCGTTCCGCTTCATCCAGAACTTTGGACAATTCGTCATCCGCACATATTTCGTCAGAGTCACTTTCCGACGATGTGTACATTTCTTTGCGCGTGTCAAACCAATCCATCAGATAGGCAACGTCCTTTTGCATGGATTGTAGGATTTCTTTAAGACCCGTACTTTCTGTCAGCATGGCTAACACCAGATGTGGGACACCGTATGTACTTTGTCGTTCCTGCCTGGCCATTGATTGGGCCAATTTTATGGCAGAAACAAGACTGGGGCTGTAGTCGTTGTTTATCATAAGAATACAATTTTATAAGATGAATTGCATACGGACTTTTCAGTCAGATCCTTTTCAAGAAAATGAGCGAAAACGGACAGATCCAAGAAGTCTCCTATATTTTGTTTTAATTTTATCTCAACTTGAACTATGCGGACGAATCCTTTTTTCCTTTCCGGAGAAATGGCAACACCGTCCTTAATCTGTATATTCTCTACATTGTTTCCTATCTTGTGGTAGATATAGTTATATATATCCTGCTTTGATACGATTCTGTCTCTGCTGACAAGTCCATATCTCAGGCTGTGTACCAGATTGGATTCTTCGGTATGCACGATTCCGCCTTGAACGGGAGTTCTGAAAACAAGACTTGTTGCATCATATTTCTCCATATTGAACTGTTGGATAAATGCCCTTTCATCAAGTCCGTTAGCCAGTCGTCCTGAAGTAATCCAGAATTTTACTTCCGCACTCGTAGCATTGGGGGCTGGTACTGTCAGAGCAAAAATGCGTTGTCTTTTCTCATCCCTGTTTACGCTTTCTACACTTTTCTCTATCTCGGTAAGTTTTGAGAACAACTCTTTCAGTTGCGCTGTCAGCAAATCAGGATTTAATGCGGAAAAGGCATTTCCGTCTTCTCTGATTCTTTGCAGAATCTGGCTGATCAGGTCAATGGCACTATCCGAATCAAAGCGTTCCAGGTCACCGAAATACAAGTCAAAAATACCTGTCGGATTATCTTCAAACTGCTGAAGCCTGTTGGGATACTCCTTTCCAGTATTGTCACAAATGGAGCGTATGTTAAGGAAATAAGCCCCCTTTGGACATGGAAGAGGGACATAACGCCCGTTGGTTGCAAAATTATGTTGTTTATAAACCAATTTTCTGTTTACTACAGGGTATGTGTTCAGATATATGTTCAGTGAATCAAGGGAATCTTGCAAATTGAACACTTCAGGTAAACGGAGTTTTAACCAAAAGTATCTGTTCTTTATATCTATATCCTGAGTCCCCTGATTGGTCTGAGGTATGATTTGTAGTAATGTTTTTAGTGATTTGTCTGCTTCTGCCAGATTGATTTTAATAAAATAATCATTGTAGAAGTCTTTTATTTCCTCAAAATAATGGGCGTTATTGAACGGATCCTCCACTGAAAGACCTGATTGGGATGGTATCTTTTTCCCGTTGGAATCGAAAAAACGGGCCATTTGCAAGAATGGGACAAAGGAAGTGTCATCAGGAATCAGGCAAAGTGTCATTTCCTGTGTTTCTGCCAGATGTTCTTCGTCTATATCAATACCGAGCCAGATGACGTATGATTCAATCTGATCTTTACGGCTGAGGAATACATTGGAAGCAATACTTTTCTCAGAAATAGTTTTGATAGTATCACCGTGGGCAATGAAACGGAGCCGGGCATTCACCAGAGGATAATTGAAAAGAGGAGTAAAGAATACTTGCACGCTTTCTTTACCGAAGATGAATTTTTCTGTATAGAAGTGATCTTCCGCATTAAGTATGCAGGTCTCATCATTATTGGGGGCTACAGACATTAATGCGTGAGCCGGAATAGGCAAAGCCCATTTGTTGTCTATAAGTATACGTGACAACTGATAAAGCAAACGGGAGTCCGACGCTTTTATTTCCTGATGCAGACGGGCCGTTTCATATGCGAAGACATCCAATAACAAATCAACCACGGGGTCCATATTACGTGAGTCATTGATACCCCATAGTTCCATAGCGAATCTCAGAATTCTTTCCTTTATTTCAATATGTCTTTTGTCTGGCATAGTCTTTACTGTTTATTTTATTGTGATAACGGACTTATATAAACAAGCGTGCTGAAATAGAACGGTTGGTCCGTTGAACTTATTTTTCCTCTCACTGTTATTTGAGCTTTTCTGCGTACATGAGTCTCTTTCTTGTTCTCATCGTCAATCTCGGATAAAACCACATTTACAGTTACCTCTTTCAAGCGCTGTTCATACGTCGTTATGGCTTGCAACAAAGATTCCTGAACCTTATTTTCCCAATCGCTGATTTTTACCAATTGACTGAATTCCAGCTCCCATATTACAGAGCCGTAACTTTCTTTACCGGTTACCTCTCCATAGCGTGAAACAATCAGCAACATAATCTGCTGTGCAATGGATTCCTCATAAGAACACCTTTCTAGCTTCCCGCTTACAGCTGCCTTCAAATCTATTGGTATTTTCAGATAACTCATGATTTCTTATATCAATTATTTATTTATGTTTTTCGCAAATATACGGTTTTTTATTAAAAACACTAAGTTTTTTCATAAGATTCTTCTATGTAAATTTGATGAAACAAAAATAAATTCGTATATTGCGCCCGATGCATCTTAAGAGAGAATAAAAACGATTTATTAAGAGGAGTTCTATAAATTAAAATATTGTAGTACAGTTGTTTATATGGTTCCAA
>OJME01000509.1_pt1 | contig 35326 bp, 34 predicted proteins | sample 1597151 | NCBI WGS metagenome assembly OJME01 (sample SAMEA2452118, study PRJEB22498) | human gut metagenome | biome: human feces; feature: human gut; material: feces | place: Australia | collected 2012
TTGGTTTCCATCTTTATCTTCTATTACTACTCCACCTTGTACTGTTGAGGCTGAACCTTTTGCAATTTTAAATCCTTCAGGAATCCATACTTTTCCATCTGGATATGTTACTTCTGTATTCTTTGTCACAAAATTATTTTCACTTCCTGTGTTTCCATTTCCGCTACCACTTCCATTACTTCCATTTTCAGCTAATGCACCTTCCATTTCACTTACCAAACCATTCATTCCTTTTAAGTCATTTTGGCTTGCTTCTGCAGATTTTGTTTCTGCATCTTTTGCTTTTGCTATTATTCCGTTATTTCCTAGTACTAAATTAATACTTACTCCTGCAAGAATTAACAAAACTACTATTGTAACGACTAACGCAACTAGGGTTATACCCTTATTCTTTTTCATATTGTTCTCCTCCTCGTATAATAGTTTTATAAAATTTATTTTCATAAATTATAAACATATTACTTTTTATTACTTATGTACTTTTTATTATTTTCAACTATTTCTTAAGTTTTTATTCATATACTTCACATTTTTCTTTTTAAATTTCTTGTTTTAAGAATTTTGTTTTTAGTTGAATTTAATTTTTATTTTTTTGCTTAATTGCATTTCTATTAATTCAATTAAGTGCTTTTTTACTATAAAATTTAATTTTCGTACATACATCTACCACGTATATATTTCTGTTGCATTAATCGTATTTATTTCTATATACGTTATAGATATAAATACTCCACCTAGATGATACCATTATTTTCACACCAGTGCAATAGTTTTTTCTTATTTTTTCAATTTTGTCGTTTTTTGTCAAATACCATTATTTTTTTGTTTTCTTTCTTGGTCTATTTTTTTCTTTTAATAATATATTTATTACTAGATTTTATTTAGGGGTGTTGTTTTGGTTAGCATAAGTACTTCTTCTAAAAATGTTAAAACACGTTTTGCTGTTTTTTCTATAAAAAAATATATTCTGCCTGCTACATTTGTTTTGTTTGTTATTGGCCTTGTTACCTTTTCTAGTAGTAATCTAACTGCAGCAAAATCTGGTTTAAAGCTGTGGGCTAATAATGTTGTACCAAGCCTCTTCCCTTTTTTTATTGCAACTAATCTTTTATCTCACACTAATATAATAAATTATATTAGCAAGAAATGTAACAAATTTATGCGACCTATTTTCAATGTGCCCGGAGAATCTGCATATGCTTTTGTTTTAGGGCTTATTAGTGGCTACCCTATGGGTGCTAAAATTGTTACAGATTTGCGCACCAACAATAATTGCACTAAAGATGAAGGCGAACGAATGCTTTGTTTTACAAATAATTCTGGTCCTCTCTTTATAATTGGAACAGTACGGAATTTCTATGTTTTCCAATTCTAATATTGGCTTGCTTTTATTTATTACACATACACTCTCAGCTATAACTGTTGGAATTTTATTAGGACAATTAGCACGTTTAAAGCATAAATTTAAAAATAATATTTTTGAACATTCGTATAATTCATCAACTAATGAATTGTGTACATTTAACAATTTAGGAAGCATACTTTCTAATGCAATACTAGAATCTAGCAAAACAATTATAATGATTGGTGGGTTTGTAGTAATCTTTTCTGTAATAATTTCTATTTTAGGAAACAGCAAAATTTTAGAAATATTTTCATACTTATTATACATACCATTAAAGCTCTTAAATATAGATTTATCTTTTGCAAAACCAATCATTTCTGGAATTATAGAACTAACTAATGGAGTATTGCTTGTAAGCTCAGTTACAAGTAAAGCCCTTTCTTTCAATATCATCATTTGTGCATTTTTACTAGGGTTTGGCGGAATATCAGTATTACTTCAGGTTTTAAGCATAACATCAAAATCAGATTTATCTATAAAAAAATACATTTACGGAAAACTTTTGCAAGGAATTATTGCAGCAATTTACACATATATTTTAATAAACCTAATACCAATGTTTTTCTTAAACTTGTAATTACTTTATTGCTTATTATGGCTATTGCTCTACATTATTACTTAGCCACTAAAAAATACCTAATTACAACCTTCGTTTGATAAAAATACATCTATTTTAATATTAACTTGAGTATATCTTTTTCTTATTGGTTTATGGGTAAAACCTTAAAAAACCTAAATACATTATAAGGAATTAATTCTATGGATAAGAATGTTGACTATAATTATTACGGAATGCCTCCATTTTCTGGGCCAAACATGTACGACATGAACGCAGACCCAACAATGGACTCAAATGCTATGTTTAATCCACTTATGCAATACGAGCAAGCCTACATGTATTATCGTTATTTGAGTATGCAAATGGAATACAAAATAAAATGCAAGGAATATGAAAAATTAACATCTAAATCTGATTTTTCGCGAGATTCTGGAAGAAAAGTAGAATAATTATTGATTTAAGCCAAATTATATGATATAATGTATTTGGAATAATTTTAATTAACGAATCGGAGGTGTGCTTCTTAACACTATAGTTAAGAGCAAATTATAATGGAAAAAACTAGAAACTCAGTAATAGATTTATTTAAAAATTTTGGTCTTGCAATTAGCAAATTAGTAAATGATGGCGAAGTTGATGATGTGGAATTAACTGGCGAACTTGCAAAAGATCCTATGGAAGCTTTAAAAGAATATGAAGCTTCTGTTAAATCTGTAAAAGAACCGGTACAAGCTAAAACTAAAGCTAGAACTCAAAATCGTGAAAAAGTGCAAACACGCGAAGCATCTGCTGTAAAGCGTACAACAAGAGCTACTAGAAAAGAACCAACAGTAAAAATTGTAGACGATGACGAACGCGAAATGTAATATTCTAAGCATAAAAAATTTATATATTTATTGAAATTTAATAAGAGTATTTATAAAAATGCATGCAGATATTTATTAAAAATTGTTTTAAAAATCAAAAATATTGTGTTATAATTCACAGGCAAAAAATTGTATGCATTTTTTATATTTTTGCTTGACAAAATACTCTTTTCCCTTTATAATAATATCTGTTGTAAGAAATGGCGACGTAGCTCAGTTGGCTAGAGCAAACGGTTCATACCCGTTAGGTCAGCGGTTCGAATCCACTCGTCGCTACCATAATAAAAAGGCTAGTTTTTGTGTAACTAGTCTTTTATTTTGCTTAATGGGCTATATTTAGATTGATTTTTTATGTATAGTGTATTAACAAAGTGTAAATATTGTAATACCATGTAGTATGTTGTATGTCCTAATATTAAACGTAAACTTTCTAAATCTCCTCCATTAATTAAAAACTTTGTAGCAAATGTATGACGAACTAAATGTGGGTGTACATCAATGCCTAATTTATGACTTATCCTTTTAAACATCAATGAAATTGTATTCTTACTAATATTCTCATCTTCAATTGTTCTGAATAGACTACCTGTTAAATATTTGTTGGATAAACTTTTACAATTTTCAACATAACTATCAAAAATTTTCTTTAATGTAGCTGAAAATGGAACATACCTCTGTTTTTGACCTTTCCCATTAATTTTAATTAATCCATTATTAAAATCAAAATCTTTATACTTTAATTTTGTGACTTCTGATAGTCTTAATCCACAATCAATCATAATAGAAAATATAAATAAATTCCTAATACCAACAAAAGTTGTTGTATCAAAAGATTTAATAATTTGTTTTAATTCATCATCATTCAATATAGTGATTACTTTCTTCTGATACCTCGGTGTTGTAATATTTGAAGCAATATCATCATTTATATAATTAAAATCATAACAATATTGTAAAAAAGTTCTAACAGCAGAGGCATAAGTCTTTATAGTTCTACTTGCAAGTTTAACATTCTTATTACTTTTAGAACCTTCTGCCTTCTTAGTTTTACAATATATAATATAATCTTGATATTTTGAATAAGAAACATCTTTAATATCACAATTATTTACATACTTAATAAATCTTTGAATATGGAGTCTATAATGAGTTAGTGTATCATCTGTCAAACCATTTACTTTTTTCTCTTTTAAAAACTGCTCTAATACTTCGCTGCATAACATACTATAAAACCTCCTGTGCTTCAAATGGATTAAAATATACATAATCATCTGCTAACTCTAATGTATATTTTTGAGATAAATCAACTCCAGCTTCTTTAAGCATTTTTATATTTCTATAATAAGTTGTACTACTGAAACGTTCTTTAATGTCTACATCTCCGTCAGCCATTAAACAAATATAAAAATTATATAATAAATTAGCTTGTCTTGCGGTATACAATCCATACAATCTTTTTTTAATATCTTCTTTTTTTCTAACAACATATAAATCACTTTCAAATAATTTTAATAACTTCATAAATTCATCACACCAAACTTTTTTTAAATCCTTATAACTAATCGTATTTAATCTAATATACTTTTTGCCATAAATACTTTCTAATTTTTTCTTTTTAACTTCACATTCAAAACGAATAAAACCGTCAATCTTTCGCATAAATTCATCTAAATCAAAACATGTACCATAAAACTTTTTCATATCATGCTTCTTAAACTCTAATAATTTGTTATATATTTTTAATGTTGTAGTAGTTCCAGTACAATATATACTTTCGTCTTGATAATGCTTTATATTTCTCCTTGCATAACTACAAAGCTTTATATTGTTTATATAGTCTCTTACATTTTGATTATTTTTTAAATCATAACATAGAGCAATATCAATCCTCTGTAAAAACCAATGTTTCATACTCGGTAATTCTATTTTATATGTACTTTCAACAGCAGATATAAAAAACTTTACGATTTCATATATATCATAAAATCCACCGTACGCATTATAGCCTTTAATCATCTTATGATAACTACCTTCAATCTCTAAATAATAATTATTAACAAATTGATATTTAACGCCCGAACCTACACGGACAGATAATCTATTATCATAACTACCACTCAAATGGTCGTTTACTATTTCGTAAAATATTTCTCCTGTACCTAAATTATAACTTGACTTTATAATTGCACTATGATAAATCTTGTTATAAATCTCCTTATTAACCATAGTGTAAATCTTTACTGTATCAATCATATGTTTTACCCCTAAAATTATGTAAATTTGCTCAAAATTTTTATAAAAATTCCCACTGGTGGGACACTCGGAGGGTGTTACTAAGAACCCTCCTCAATTTTGATTATGTTAATGTGAAAAAATTTCTTAATTTTAATTCTTAATCTATCACGATAATACAAAGAAAAAATTTTTTTATAACGTTTTATATCTTCATCAGATAAATTATCAATAAAAATTCTATTTTGTATTAAATAATCAAATAAAACTTTTTTATCTAAATCTTTAATTTTATCTTCAATAATAATTTTATTCATCAATTTAAATCCAATATTCACAAATGAAAAAGGTAAAGCAAAAGGTAAAATACTAAAATTCATAAGTTCCTCCCACAAAATAACCATTATAATAATCATAATGATTAATATTTTTATTAAATGTTTCTTTATCTGTTTTTATTGTAATATAATAATAAGGACCACTACCATAGCGACCATAAGAAATATATTTATCAATTACAGTACCCGAAACAGGTGGTTTATTGACTTGATATAAACAACAAAAAATTAATATTAAAATAAGGCAAATCAATAAAACTGTATCATTCATAATAAAATCTCCTTTACTTACTATTCAAATTAAATATATTAGTTATATTATCTGCTGGTCTATCTTGAAAACCAACTTTTGATAAACGTTTAATTACTTTGTATGTATCATAACAATCTCTCAATTTTTTATCATGTACAAAGAAATACCAACCACGTTTTTTAAATTCTTTTACGTTACCCTCACTGTCCAAGATAGGCTCAAATCTTCTAACTATTGTACAAGCACCGAGTATCGTCGTACAACGACGAACCTCGGTTGCTTGTGACCTGATAGCTTTTGCTAAAAGATAGAAGTTTTGTGCTGTACCTAGTAAAATACGTCTGTTTTTACGATTTTGAGTAATAATTTCGAGCATATCTGGTGGAAAGTTTTTAGAATCCATTGAGGAAAACCAATTTTGAAGTTCGTCAATAGCAACAATTACACCATATATACCATTCTTATAGTTTAACAACATTCTCCAATCGCCTAATTCTGTATCTTCTTTTGAATATGCTAAATTTGTCGTACATAGTGCTTTAGGATACTCATTTTGCATTCTCATGATAAATTCAACCATTCCTATTGTTTTCCCTGCTCCTTGTCTACCTTCAAAAATAACACAGCCTTGATATGGAAAAAAATCGGGATCTCTTTCAAAATAATCATCTACAATTTGTCTAGGTAATTTAACAAATATCTTATACAAAAAATTTTCTTTTTTCACAAACTTATGTACGCCTTTTTTTAGTCTCTTTCCTTTAAATAAATCAAACAAAAAGAAAAAAGAACAGCAAGTAATAAAAATGGCTAAAAATATCAACAAACCATAAAAAGGGTATTTCAAAAAATTAAAAAACACCTTAAATAATTCTATAAAACCTTTAACCATTTTTTATACCTCCTGTAAAAAAACTTGCAACAGCTTCTGCATACTTATCATACAATGTATTAATATCATCATCTAATAATTTCAACTTATAAATAATAAAAACATAACTAACAACAAATATAATAAAAAATAAAATAAAAAATATAAACACCATAAAATCTCCTATAAAATTATAAAATCGGTAATAAATTCCAAATTGTTTGAATTAAAGCAATTACTGCTCTAAACATAAATAAAGATACAATTAATGTAATTAGGGGCATTAAGTTATTCATAGGTAACACATAAAAAATAACATTCATAAAATCACTTATAATAGGAATACCTGCAACTAAATCAACACCTATATTTATAACTTCTAAAGGAGCAAGTAAAACATTTACAATGCCCTGTAAAATAAGTAAAATTCCATCAACTATCATTTTCTATAAATCCCCCCATTTCTATCTTGATGTCTAGCAGTACTTGAAGAACGTCCAAAACCAAATCTATTATATGCATCTAAATCACTTAACATTGCTGGAACATCATTATAAGCACCACCAGCACCAGAAATTATATTTGGCAAATGTGTAAATATACGCCAAATAAACATAGCATAAACAAATCCAGTAATAACAACGTCCCCATATTGTTTAAATGGAGCATACCAACTAAAATCAAGAATTTTTACAGTAGTTTCTTCAGTATATTTAGTTGGTTTTATCCTAACTGTTAATACAGCAGAATTACCAGAACTATTTAATAAATCTTGCATAGAATTTACAGAAGTTTTAATTGTTTCAACAAAATCGAATTTTGATTTTGCAGAATTTACAAGTGCATTAATTCTATCCTCACTTGGTACAAATAGAAAATTTAATGCGTCCTTTAAAAGGTCAACAATAACTTTACCAATAAAATATTCACTATTAGGATTTAAAAAATTTAATATATCAGCTAATCCTTGAATGATTTTTTTTAGTATAAAATTTTCATCAAAGGGGTTTAAATAACTTAAAATGTTGTGTAAAAATTCAACAACATCTTTTAATATAAAATTATCACTCAAAGGATTAAGCCAATCAACTATACTTACAATGCCTTTTACGATTGACGCAAGAAAGTTACCAACATTTTCAAACCCTTTCGCAATCCAAGAAAAGACACCACTACTACTAAAATCAGTGGAAGTATTCCCAGTACTTCCTCCAGTGTCTGGCTCAGTTGTATTTTCTCCACTTGAGGTGCCAGAACCACCTGTGGAGTTGGCTGAAAAAAAGGTTCATCATCTAGTTTTCCTTCAAAATCTCTATAATAAATATCCGTTGTACAAGCAACAACAGTCACCGTTGAAGTAACTCCTACAACACCACTGTCAGATTCTTTCGCCCAATCCTTTCCAGTTTCAATTTTATAAGAATAAGATGGAGCAACAGCACATGTTGAGGAAGTATAAGTTCCCAGAGTAAGATTATTATTCGCTTTTAAAACATTAGGATAATAAGACAAATCTGTTGGAAATAATTTTAATTGAACTATATTAGGATTATCATTAACATAGTAAACTAAATAATTAGTATAACCTTCTTTTTCTGGTATCTCTGGTAAAGTAATTTTATTGCCATTATAAGTATAAGACACCGAAGCAAAACATTTTGAGCACCCTAACAAGCAGAATAATATTAAAAATAGAGCAATAATTAAAATTTTTTTATTTTTCATAAATAAATCCTTTCATTTTATTTTTTAAAAAAAGGATTGAACACAAAGTCCAATCCTCGAAGATTTCAGCGAGCCCACTCTATCTCGCATTATGGGGCTAATACTAAGCAGCGTGTAATATACCTTGAAGGAATGATATACCTTTTCTAATAGCTATAAATCCAATCATAACTGGAATAACTATTGGTAATAATCCTGTTATTTCGTCAAGTACACCGTTAAGCATTTCAGCAGTAACAATAGTCTTTAACATACAACCAATTCTCCTTTCCTAAAAAAACATATTAAAAAACTTATATACAAAGTAGCACAAAGTGACTACTATGAAGAAAATAAGAAATACAGAAATATTTGAAAGATTACTATCGATTGAAGTTAATAACTCAATTTCATTTACTGTATTACTAACAACATTTTCAACTATATTCTCCAAATTTTTCTCCTTTCTTATTTCTAATTTTAAAAGATTGTTATTGTACAACCTTAAAAACAATATAAGTTTTTTATGTTTTCTCAGACGCCGAATGGCTGTTCTTTACCTACGGTCTCCACTCACTTCGTTCGTTCCCACGCTTCGCTTTATTCACTAAGGAATTATTATTCTATTTATCTGCTTTTTTTAGTTCTCTAAATCTTCTTGTTTGTGCATTTGCTCATACTTTTCTAATGCTTTTTTCTCTGCATATTTTTCAGTCCAATTAAATGAAAATTTTAAGTCTTGCATATACTTGTCTTTTAGAATATGTTTTCTAAAATCAAAGCTTATCATTCTAGTAACATATTCTAAAAACAAGAAGTATATCCAAAACACTAATATGTATAAAATCTTACCCATGTTTAACCTCTAAATTAATAATTAAATAGTACTGTATTTACGTTACAGTTCCATAGTTTACCATTATAATTTAAGTCAAAATCAATTAAAACTTTTGTTAAAGCTTTTGCTTTTTCAACTTCATCTAATATTGATTTTACAAGGTCTCCTTTAAATACAAAGAAGGTACAAGGGTTTAAGTTTTCATCTAAAACATTAATAACTAAGTATGTTGATACTGTATTATCATTTCCATGCCTTTCTTTTGCTTCAATTTTTAACAATGTAAATTCTTTTTCAATCTTCATCTTTTAAATCCTCCAATAATAATTCATAATTTTTTATTAATCTTTCAATTACTTTTATATCATCTAATGCATTTTTACGTTCTTTTCTGGAACGCATTTTGCTTTTTGAAACTTGTAATAAAAAGAAATTATAGCTTTTTAATGCTGTTAATGTATCACTTAAATCAGCAACTAATTGATCTTCTGAAAACCTCTCACAGAACTCATCTAATTTTTCCATTTTTCCCCCCATAAAATATTCTCTATTTTATAGAGAATGTTTCTAGCTTCAACAACATTTCGTTTAGAAGTTTCAGCAATATTATTAGCCCCTTCCATTTCTTCAATATCATCGCTAATAAAGCTATTATAACGTTTTAAATCTTCATAATTTTTAGATTCATACAAAATACATATAACATATAATTTTTCTAATTCTTTTCTTGAAAAATCTTTAAACATCTGAAATCTCCTATCTTTTTAATTGTGTAAGAATATTTTTTATATCTTCAATATGTTTTGTATCAAGCTTTATTATTTCTGACTCATCAATAAAACGTTTAATTTCATCTTTTAATACATCAAGTTCTCTATTCAAAACATCTTCTATTATTCCAACTTCTTCTATTGTAAGTTCAACATTAATTTTCTTTTCCATAATGAAATCTCCTTTTTAGTTTATTAGGGTACAACTGGGGAGCTATACCCTTACTGCACTGTCAAGCACTATAATTACGACATTTCATGTCGTTAATTGTATTATACCACACACGACATATAATGTCAAGTAAAAGGACTAAAAATACGACATTCTATACCGTGTTAATAGTTGTAAAAACATGACATAATTGACGTGGTGATAATATGATAAAAGAACATAGAATAAAAAAAGGTTATACACAAGAAGAACTAGCAGAATTAATAAATATAAGCCCAAGACAAATACAAAGAATTGAAAAAGAAGAAGAAAAAACAAAAATAGAAACACTAAAAAAGATAATAAAAATACTAGAAATACCAGATAAAGAAATAATTAAATATTTAAAAAAATAGTGAATGTGAAAAATGGGTTTGTTAAAACCCAACCACCCAACCCTAAAATATAATAAAACGTATTGATTACAAAAATTGATTTAATTCCTTATTGACATGAGCCTCTATAAAACATGATATTAAAAAACTGTCTGCGATGGCGTGGTGTTGCACACGATTTATCATGTTTTCTACTCATGTCAATAAATGCTTAAATGATTTTTTGTTTTATCAATACTTAAAGAAGAATAGCAGTAACATTTTTCAAAGATACATTCACTTATTTTATAGCAAATTAATTCATACCCGTTAGGTCAGCGGTTCGAATCCACTCGTCGCTACCATAACTTAAAGCTGTAATTTGAATATTACAGTTTTTTTATTTATATGAATTTAATTTTTAATTTGACATATAATAAAAAAAGTGCTATTATAATTATAGCAATTGCAAAAAATTTTTCACGAAGTAACTAAAAAATACTAGGTTCCGCAAAAACCTAGTATTTTTGTGTGCTAATCCTTATTATCATTTACAATAATGTAAATAATGACTAAAACTAGCAATTTTATTAAATTTTTCACAAAGTAACCTCCTTCCTGCCACTAAGCAAGTCGGCATATATACTATAAAATATTTTATAATGTTTGTCAATTAATTTTTACATATAAGTTTATTCGATAAGGAAAAATTGTCCAGAAAATCATCTATAAATGATGAACTTTCTGGACAATTTTTGTACATTTTTTCCTCCGTCTCCAAAATGCATATTAATTCATATAATCTTTTAATTTCTTACTTCTGCTTGGATGACGTAGTTTTCTTAATGCTTTTGCTTCTATTTGTCTTATTCTTTCTCTTGTTACATTAAATTCTTTTCCTACTTCTTCTAGCGTTCTAGATTTTCCATCTTCTAGTCCAAATCTTAGTTTTAATACTTTTGCTTCTCTTGGAGTTAGTGTTTTCATTACTTCTTCTAGTTGTTCTCTTAATAATGTATATGCAGCTGCATCTTGTGGTGCTGGGCTGTCATCGTCTTGTATGAAGTCTCCTAAGTGGCTATCATCTTCTTCTCCAATTGGAGTTTCTAGAGATACTGGATCTTGTGCTATTTTTTGTATTTCTGTTACTTTTTCAACTGGTATTTCCATCTCAGCTGCTATTTCTTCTGGGGTTGGTTCTCTACCTAATTGTTGTAATAAGTGTCTTGATGTACGTATTAATTTGTTTATTGTTTCCACCATGTGTACTGGTATTCTTATTGTTCTTGCTTGGTCTGCTATTGCTCTTGTTATAGCTTGTCTAATCCACCATGTTGCATATGTGCTAAATTTGTATCCTTTTGTATAATCGAATTTTTCAACAGCTTTTATTAATCCCATGTTTCCTTCTTGGATTAAATCTAAGAATAACATTCCTCTTCCAACATATTTTTTTGCTATACTTACAACCAATCTTAGGTTAGATTCTGCAAGTTTTTGTTTTGCAGCTTCGTCTCCTGCTAATACTTTTTTTGCAAGTTCAAGTTCTTCATCATATGATAAAAGTGGAATTCTTCCTATTTCTCTTAAATACATTCTAACTGGGTCATCTATATTGATACCTTCCATACTTGCTAGGTCTATGTCTTCTACTTTTATATCTTCTACAGCTTCTAGTTCATCTATGTCTGGCTCTTCTAAGTCTAAATCGTCTTCTTTTAAAACACTTACACCCATATCTTCAAATGCATCAAATACTTTATCTATTTGCTCAGTATTTGCATCATCTAATTCACTTGCAAGCTCGCCATATGTTATTTTCCCTTTTTCTTTTGCCTTTTTTATTATATTATTTAATTTTTCTTCTGGTGTAACATCTTTTTTATCTTTATGCTCAACTGTTTTTTCTACTTTGCTTTGTACTTTTTCGTTTTCATTTTCTTTCTTCATTACAATATAACCTCCCTATTTTATTTTGGCTAATTGGATAATTACCTCGTTGAGTTGAGCTTCCAGATTAGCTACTTCTTCTTTTGTTAAATCATTATTGTCTATTTTACCTAATATTTCATTTCTTCTTTGTAATAATAACTCTTTTCTATATGTTACAAGTACATCTTCTATGCATTTATCTACATCTGTTATTTCAAAATCTGACGACATTATTCCAGACAAATAATTAACTGTAATCTCATCATCGAATAAATCTAATATATTTTCTATATTAATATTACCTTTTTCGTGTTCTTCATACAGTTTATTTATTATTGCCTTATTTCTTTCTATTTTGATTACATTATTATCAATGAGTTTTTTCAGTCTTTCGAAACTTTTGTCTGGGTAGTTTATTAATAGATATATAACTAAGCTTTCTAATCTTTTTGTTTTTACGTCTACAGGTTGTTCATCTTGTTGAATTAATACACTTTTTACAGGAACTACCTTTTTTTCAAGCTTTTGTTCTGTTCTTGAATTTGCATATAGTAGCTTATTTATCTCTGCATAAATTGCGTCTTTTGATACTTTATATTCAAGAGAAATTTTGTCTACATATACTTCTCTCTCCATGCTATTTTCGACTTTTGCAACAATTTTTGCAACTTCGTTTAAGAATTTAATTTTATCATTTACATTGTCTAAATCTAGGCTTTTCTTTAGCATTTTTACTTTAAATTCAACTAAAGAAATTGCCTTGTTTACATACATTTGGAATCTTTCTGGTCCGTATTTTACAACAAATTCATCTGGATCTTTTGCACCTTCTATTTGCAATATTCGTATGTCGCATCCTAAATTTTGAAGTATTTCCAAACCTCTTAAAGTGGCAGCTTGTCCAGCTCCATCAGCATCATAACCAATTATTACTTTTTCACAACTTCTTCTTAATAATCTGCCTTGAGCTTCTGTTAATGCTGTTCCTAAAGACGCCACTGCATTATGTATTCCTCTTTGATGAAGTGATACAGCATCCATGTACCCTTCTACCATTATTATTGTCTTTGAATTGTACTTCCTTGCAATATTAAACGCAAAAAGATGCCTTCCTTTACTGTAAACAATATCTTCTGGAGAATTTATGTACTTAGGTTTACTATCATCTAATACCCTTCCCCCAAAAGCAATTACTCTTTCATGGGTATCAAATATAGGAAACATCAACCTGTTTCTAAACCTATCTATAAATTTTCCGTCTGGATTCTTATTAACTAAACATGAAGCAAGAATTTCTTCCTCTGTAAAACCTTTAGATTTTAATTCTGTATATAATTCATTAAATCTTCCAGAATATCCTATTTTAAAGGCTTTCAGAGTTTTGTTATCTAAGTGTCTTTTCTTTACATATTCTTGTCCAGGCTTTGCAGTTGGTTTGTATAAATTTTCATGGTAAAATTCGGCAGCACATTTATTTACTTCATATACTCTCGATTTCAACTTTGCAAGTTTATCATCTTCGAAATTACCAGATACCGGTAATTCAACCCCGGCACGATTTGCAAGCATTTCAACAGATTCTTTAAAGTTTAAATTTTCTATTTTGCTTATAAAATGAAAAACATTTCCACCTACTCCGCATCCAAAGCAGTGGAATATTTGCTTATCTGGTGATACGCAGAATGAACCGGATTTTTCTTTATGAAATGGACATAATCCCATGTAATTTCTGCCTGCTCTTTTTAAAACCACATATTGTGACACTATATCAACTATATCATTTTTACTCTTAATTTCATCTAATAATTCGTCACTATATCTTACCATTTGCAATAACCTTTCTCCATTATATATTATATTCGACATAAAGTTTGGTATTCCTTCTTAAAATTCCACTTTACGTAATCAAGTTGGAAAATTATAATTATTTTTCAACTTCAAAATAAAGGAGCTAACACTAATGTCAGCTCTATTGTTTTTTATAAATTTTGTGGATTTCCTGTACTTGCATCATTAAATGGTATAAATTTGCTTACTATATTGTTTGCACTTACTGGTTCCACCATGTTCCTATGTTCTTCAAAAGATAAATTTATTTTATTTTCTACTAGATTTTCAACTTCATTTTCTGAAGCATGTTCTGCTAAAACTAATTCGCTTACCAAAATTTGTTTTGCGTTATTTAGCATTTTCTTTTCTCCAGTAGATAGTCCTTTTTCTTTTTGCTTGTAGCTTAAGTTTCTTACTACATCTGCTACTTCATAAATACTTCCACTCTTCATTTTTTCCATGTTTTCTTTATATCTTTTGTTCCAATTATTCGACATTTCTGTTTCATTAGCCTCTAATACTTCAAGTACTTTTCCAGCTTCTGCTTTATCTATTACACTTCTAACTCCTATATCACTTGCTTTTGATATTGGAACCATAACCTTTACTTCTCCAGGCATTTTGATTATATAATAATTTTGTTTTTCTCCTAAGATATCTTTTTCTTCTATTGCGTCAATTGTTCCTGCCCCATGCATAGGATATACTATTTTGTCACCAACATTAAACATGTAATTATCTCCTTCCATACTGTATATTTTAGAGTTAATAAAGGTATATTTATCTCTTTCAACTACGTTTCTATTATACCATAAAAAATGGCAAAAGTCAAAGATTTTGCCATTTTATTTTTTGCCGTCTTTTTCAGTATTTTCAACGGTTTTACGTATTTTTACATTTTTTCAGAAATAATTTTATGTTTCTTTTTTATGTATTATTTTTTATGTAAGTAATATTTAATTTATACATAATAGCTTTGAATACAATCACAAGTTTTTATTATGTTTAGCTTATCTACCTGTAGAACCAAATCCACCTTTTCTTTCGCCTTGTGCATTATCATTATCTGCTGTTAAATATTTCATAAATATTAATTGACCAATTGCGTCTCCTTTTTTTATTTCAACATCATGGTCAAAGAAATTATAAAATGCAAACATAAAATGGCCGTCATTATCTTCATTCCCATAATAGTCACAGTCTACAATTCCAACGCTATTTGCCATAACTAGTCCTTTTTTTGCAGGTCCAGAACTTCTGTTACATAGTAAAAAGAACTCGTCTGGTGGGCAATATGCTTTTAAGCCTGTTTTTACTAATGTAGGTTTTTGACCTAGTTTGAAAGGTGGTATTACACAGTCTTCTGCTGCTTCAATATCATAACCTGCTGCGTGTTTTGTTTTTCTAATTGGTAAGTTTATTCCTTTATCTTCAAAACCTTTTGCAATTTCAAATCCTCTAACTTTTTCCATTTTCATATACTCCTTATGATGTTTTATTTAATAAGAAGCAATTAATATTTGAAAAATAGTAATTGCTTCTTGGTTAATTAATAATTTTCTGCTTTAACTTCAAAATAAGATTGTGCGTGGTTGCAAACTGGGCAAACCTTTGGAGCTTCTGTTCCAACTACAATGTGTCCACAGTTTCTACATTTCCAAATTGTTATGCTTCCTCTCTTGAACACTTCACCATTTTCAACATTTTCTAGTAATCTTCTAAATCTTGCTTCATGCTCTTTTTCAATAGCACCTATTCCTCTGAATTTTGCAGCTATTTCTGTAAAGCCTTCTTCATCAGCTTCTTTAGCCATTCTGTCGTACATATCTGTCCACTCGTAGTTTTCTCCAGCTGCTGCAGCTGCTAAGTTAGCCTTTGTATCACTAATTCCGTTTAAATATTTAAAATGAATTTTAGCATGTTCCTTTTCATTTTCTGCTGTCTCTAAAAATAAAGCAGCTATTTGTTCATATCCTTCTTTTTTAGCAACACTTGCAAAATATGTGTATTTATTTCTTGCTTGTGATTCACCAGCAAATGCTTCCATTAAATTTTTCTCTGTTTTTGATCCTTTAAGTTCCATTATAATTTACCTCCTGTAATTTGAACTGACTTAGTTATACTATAATTTAATATAACAGTCAATATGTATTTTGTTATTATTTTTTTATTTTTCAACTAGAATTAAGTCATAGTCTTTTACATCAACTACCTTAGCTTTTACATATTTGCCAATTAAATCTTCATTTGATGTATTTTTTACGTAAGCTACTCCATCTATATCTGGAACGTCCATATAACTTCTACCTACATAATATTTTTTATCTGGAGTAATTCCTTCAATTAAAATTTCTAGCTCTCTTCCTATATTCTTTTTTTCGTTTTCTTTCGAAATTTCTTGTTGTAATTTCATTATTTTGTTGTATCTAGATTTTTTAGTCATTGGGTGAATTTGTTCTTTAAGTCTTGAAGCTGGTGTTCCATCTTCTTTTGAATATGTGAATGCACCTAATTTATCAAATTTTGTTTCTTTAACAAATTCATATAGTTTATCGAAGTCTTCCTGTGTTTCTCCTGGAAATCCAACCATTAAAGTTGTTCTTATTACTACGTCTGGAATTTCTTTTCTTAATTTGCTTATTGTATTTTTTATGCTTTGTCCTGTACACTTTCTGTTCATTCTTTTTAAAACTGTGTCAGAAATGTGTTGTATTGGAATATCAAAATACTTGCATATTTTGTCATTTTCTTTTACAACTTTTATTAATTCATCTGTTATATCTTCTGGATATGTGTATAAAAATCTTACCCATTTCAAGTCTTTTATTTTACATAACTCTGTTAATAATTCTGCAAGTTTTGGCTCTCCATATATGTCTTTTCCGTATTTTGATGTATCTTGAGCAATTAAGATAAGTTCTTTTCTTCCTGTTGCAACAATTTGCTTAGCTTCTTCTATTATATTTTCCATCTTTCTGCTTACGAAATTTCCTCTGATATATGGAATAGCACAATATGTGCATCTATTGCTACAACCTTCAGCAATTCTTATATATGAATATTGTTCTCCAGTTGTAATAACTCTATTCATAAAATTTAAATCTGTGTCGACTAATTTTACGTTTTTTTTGCTCTCAATTTTATCATATACTTCTTTTAGTACTTTTGCAAATACTACTGATGAGTTGCCTTTTTCTTCTGCGTAATCACTATATTTCAAGAAAATATCTACCTCAGGAAGCGCTTTTTCTAGGTCTTCTTTGTATCTTTCTACTAAACAACCTGTTGCAATTAATACCTTACATCTTCCTGTTTTCTTATACTCTGCCATTTCTAAGATTGTATTTATTGCTTCTTCTTTTGCAGATTCTATGAATCCACATGTGTTTATAACAATAACATCTGCAATTTTAGGATTATTTACAATATTAAACTCATTCTCCTTAAAAATTCCAATCATCATTTCTGTATCTACTAAATTTTTGCTACATCCTAGTGATATAAAGCCTACGTTCATTTTTTTATTCCCTTCTTACTTTGAATTTACCGTACTTTGTAATTTTTCTAATTTTGATATAATACTGTCATAAGTTTTTCTTGAAATTCTGCTTGTATCTCCATTTGCATAATCTTGTGCAAGTTTTTTCATATCTGTTAATTCAAATCTATTTTCTGCTTTTGTTCCATTATCTAACACATATATTGGTGTGTAATCAACTTTTTGCAATACTGCCTTGTCTGAGTCTGAACTCTTTGCAATTTGAATGTTTAAAATAAGCTCTACATCTGCATTTGCATATTTTAAAGTGGAAATGTAATTTCCAAGAGAGTATGCAACTAGTACATTTTTTCCTTCTTCTGTTTGAATTATTTCCATTGGTTCTACAACTGATGGATGTGAACCTAAAATCATGTCTACTCCATTTTCCACTAAGAAAGCTGTTATATTTCTTTGATATTCTGATATTTCCGAGCTGTTTACATCTCCCCAATGCATTATTGCTATTATGTAATTTGAATTTTGTTTTGCATATTCTATGTCTTTTTGTGCAAGTTCTTCTGAATAAATATTAGCTGACTTTTTTTCTTCATCTGTAATTTCATTTTCATTGCTTAACCCGTATGTGTAGCCTAAAAAAGCAACTTTAATTCCATTAATTTCTTTAATGTTTCCTGTAAAATTCGAGCTTTCTTGTTTTTTTATCTTTTCTTCATCTAGTGTGTTTCCATTTGATTCATCTACTTTGTTTTTAATTCCTGTAATTTCAACATTTTGTTCTTTAATTTTACTTATTGTTGTTTCTAATCCTTGATACCCATAATCCAACACATGATTGTGTGCCAATGAAACTAGTCCTATTCCCGAATCTTTAACTGCTTTTAGAAATTCAATTGGTGAATTATATTTACCAACACCAGAATATTTTCCATCAACAAAATTTGTTTCTAATGTTCCAATAGCAATATCTGAATTTTTTACAAATTTTGAAATTCCAGTAAACATATGAGAAAAGTCATATCCATCGTCTATTTTTGCATCGTCAATCATATCCATTTGGCACAATATATCTCCAACAGCCGAAATCCTTGCTGTTCTTGTTATTACTGTTGTTTCTCCATTATTTGATGGGCTTGTAAGATTATTTTCTATTGCTGTAAAGATTTCGCCAGTCTGTTTTTCTAGCTCTTCTGCCTGTTTTGCTAATAACTTTCTGTCTTGATATTTTCGTATTTGAATTACACCTTCAGCAACTATAATGACTGCTAGTAAAATCGATACAATAATTATAAAATTTTTATTTGTAATTGTATCTAGTACTACATTTCTTTTTCTAGTATTTCTTCTGTTTCGCATTATATTTCTCCTTCAACTTCTAATGGTGGAAATTTGCATTTACTACATACAAAAAACTGCATATAAGGGTACAGATTTAATATTATTTTCAAATCCAAAATTTTTCTCCGAAATTCTAACCGCATAGTTTGGACTATATGTTTTCATATATAAATCTAGGCTTCTTGCCTTCGTGTGTACACTAGTTTTTACTTCGATTGGCACAATGTCTGTTTCTTTTTGTATCATAAAATCCAATTCGGCTTTTCCGTCAGATTCCCAGTAATATAAATCATATCCTTTTACTCTTAATTCATTTGCTACATAGTTTTCTGTTAATGGTCCCATGGCAATCATTACCGGTTGTTGACTTAAATCCACTTGATAAAGTGGATACCTTGCCTTATTTACGAATAGTCCAACATCACTCATATATAGTTTAAATGATGATAAGTCTTTATGCATTTCCAGAGGAAGTTCAGCTGTTGTTTTATATACTTGGTTTACAATTCCACTATTTTTTAGCCACATTATTGCTTCTCCGAATATACTTGAAGTACCACCCTTTGCTATTACCTTGTACTGAAATTTTGGATTATCTTTCGCAAGTTGAACCGGTATAGAATCAAATGCTGATATAATTCTATTTGATAAACTATTGTCTGCATATTTTGTCATATCTCTTACATACGATTCTAAAATTTCAGCTTGTACATCAATAGCAGATATCGTTTTACCTTCTGTCAAGTATGTTTCTACGACTTCTGGCATTCCACCTACTACTAAATATGTTCTATATAATTTTAAACACAACTCATGAATAGTTTTATCCATTCTTTCATCATTTTCAAAATGTTTTTGTATTACTTCAATTAAGTTTTCTCTTCCAACAGCAATCAAAAATTCTTTAAATGATAATGGATACATATTAAGCATTTGTACTTTTCCTACAGGGAATGAATAGTTTTCTCTATTTATTGCTACACCTAATAATGAACCTGCTGCAATAACATGATATTCTGGCGCATCTTCATAAAAATATTTTAATGCTGTTAATGCCCTTTCATTAGCCTGTATTTCATCAAAAAATATTAATGTTTTTCCCGGTAATATTTTTTCTCCATAGAAAAGTTCCAGTTTATTTATTATATATTTAGCATCTATATGTTCTGATATTTGAGAACTAAACTCTTGATTTGTCTCAAAATTAACATATATTAAATTATTGTAGTTTTCTTTTCCAAATTGTTTTATTATATATGTTTTCCCAACTTGTCTAGCACCATGTACAATTAATGGTTTTCTATTTGATGATTCTTTCCATTTAAGTAAATCTTTTATAATTTCTCTTTTCATAGGAACTCCTTTCTATATGTGTCATTATACCATATAAGTTCAAAAAAATCAATTACACTTTAGATTTTTTTGAACTTATACGTCATTTTACCATTCTATTTCTTCTATTGGTGTTGGATTTTTGTTGATGACAATGTCTTCCGATTTTCCATTTTTGAAGTGTATTATTTTATCTGCCATTGGAGCTATTGCACTATTGTGTGTTATTATGATTACCGTCATATTTTCTTTTCTACATGTATCTTGCAAGAGTTTTAAAATTTGCTTTCCTGTGTTATAGTCTAAAGCTCCAGTTGGTTCATCGCAAAGAAGTATTTTGGGATTTTTAGCAATAGCTCTTGCAATTGCAACTCTTTGCTGTTCGCCTCCAGATAGTTGAGATGGAAAGTTATTTTTTCTTTCTTGTAGTCCAACTTTCCCCATTACTTTTTCTGGACTTAATGGATTTTTACAGATTTGAGTTGCAAGTTCTACATTCTCAATTGCAGTTAAATTTTGAACCAAATTATAAAACTGGAATACAAACCCAATATCTTCTCTTCTATATTTTGTAAGTTGCTTTTCGTTGTAATTATTAACATGTCTTCCGTCAATTACAACATCTCCAGAAGTTACACTATCCATTCCACCAAGAACATTTAGGGCAGTAGTTTTTCCTGCCCCACTCGGTCCAACGATTACAACAAGTTCACCTTTATTTATTTCAAAATTTGCATTGTCTAAGGCTCTAATCTTATTATCACCCATAGTATATTCTTTTACAACATTTTTAAATTCTATATAGGCCATATTGCCCTCCTTATTTGACAAAGTCAAAATTTTAATTATTTTTCAATCTACACTTTTTAAAGATTCAGTCATACTTATTTTCTTCAAAGTTCTATTTACTGCTAAATTTACTATTTCTGCAAACATTATTGTTATTATAATTCCATATATAAAGCACATTTTGCTTATTTCGTAATTAAACATCATCATATCAAGCTCGCACGTTTTTACCGCATACATCGACAAGAAATATCCCCCAAATAGTCCGAAAAATATTCCAATAACTGTTAATATTCTTGTTTCTTTTGTTATATAATTAAATACCTCTTTATTATAAAAGCCAAGTACCTTTATTGTAGCAAGTTCACGTATTCTTTCACTTATGTTTACATTTGATAAATTATATAAAACTGCAAATGCAAGCAATCCAGCTGATATTATTAGCACATATACTACTAATTGCATTTGTTCCATTACTGTTGCAAAAACATCCTTCGTACCAGATAAGAAACTTACACCAGCAACTGTTGTATCATCTTGCAATATTATTTTTCCAATACTATCCTCATCATCTTCTGTTGTACCTTCTGCCTCTTTTATTAGCAAAGTATTAGGCTTGAAGCTATTTTCTCCATATAGTTTGTTGTACAAATTACTAGACATATACATATAATGATAGATGTAGTTTTCTGTTATTGCTCCTACTTTTACATCTTTTTCTATATCATCTGTATTTTTTATGGTTATTGTATCTCCAACCTTTATCTTTAATAGGCTTGCAATCTTTTCTGAAATTATTACAGAGTCATCATCTAATGTGTATGTTTCCTTCTTGTGCTTTCTGTTTCTTAATCCTATAAATTTATCTAATTTATCTGACTGCTCTGGTACTACAAGGTTTATTGTCTGTGAATTTTGAATGCTTGTTATTTCAACAGTTTTCATGTAACTTGGCAATGTGTCTGCAATTTTATTTAGGTTCTTTATTTTTTCATTTTCATCTTGAATTTGCGTTTTTGTTACATCCTCTTTAAATTCGATTGTTCCATCATATTTAAAAATTTCGCCATACTGATTTGGAATCATATTTCCTATCGCATTTCTTATGCCAAATCCTGCTATTATAAGCGATGTACAACCAGCTACACCAACTACAGTCATAAGCATTTTCTTCTTATATCTGAATACATTTCTTGCAGTTACTTTATTAGTAAACTTCAATCTTTTCCATATAAATGTTATTTTCTCAAGTATTATGCGTTTTCCAGGCTTTGGAGCCTTTGGAAGCATCAGTTCTGCTGGCTTTTCTTTCAATTCTTTAATACATGTATAAATTGTAGCTCCCAATGTGCAAACAAGTGCAAATCCCAATCCTATAACTCCCATTTCAATGCGAATTATGCAGTCAGCTTTTGGAATAGTGTACATCATTTCATACATCATTATTATTATTGATGGTATTAGTTTAAATCCGATTATCATTCCTACTACTCCACCAATCATGGTTGCTAAGAATGCATAAATTAGATATTTAAATGATATTTGAATTTTGTTGTATCCCAACGCTTTCAAAGTTCCAATTTGAACACGTTGTTCTTCAATCATTCTAGACATTGATGTTAAACTAATTAATGCTGCAACTAAGAAGAATACTATTGGGAATGCTTTTGCTAAATTAGCAACTCTATCTGTATCTTGAATATATTCTGCATATCCATAGTTTGAATTTCTATCTAAAATATACCAAGAAGGCTTTTCTATTTTTGCAATTTGAGTCTTTGCATCATTCAATTTTTCTTGTGCTTCATCTAATTTTTCTTGAGATTCTTTTCGAGCATCTGCAAGCTTTTGTTCATTTTCTTCAATCTCTTTTTTAGAATTTTCTAATTTTTGCTCATTGCTCTTTATAGTTTTGTATGTGCTTGTTTTGGTTTGTGCAAGTTTCTTTTTCTGACTTTCCAGCTCTTTTTCATTCTCGTTTATTGTGTTTTGTGCCTTTGCGAGTTCCTGCTTTCCTTGCTCTATTTGAGAATTTATAGAACTTATAGTCTGACTTAAATTTTCTGCCTTTATTCCCTGGCTTGAAAGAGCATTTTCTATTTGAGAAATTCCTGCATTAATCTGACTAAGCCCTGCTTCTAATGCTGTTTTATTTGTAGTTAACTCTGTTATCTTTTCCGCATTTGCTTCTGGATTTTGATTTAATATTTTTAGAGTCTCTTCTATCTGTTTTATTTGACTCTCCACAGTCTGTTTTTGAGTTACAAGATTATCATAGTTAGTTTTTATTTGATTTAAGCTATCAACATTTTTCTGTGCCTCTTCTAATTGTGCTTCTGTTTCTTGCTTCTTTGTTTCAAATTCAGACTTTGCACTACTTAGCTGTGCTTCAGCATCTTCCAGTTTTTTCTCTGCATTTGCAAATTCAGTATCAGCTTGTCTTCTTGCATTTGCAAGTTCTCTTTCTCCATCCTCAATTTTTGCTTTTCCATCATCAATCTTATTTTGTGCATCTTGAAGCTCATCTTCTGCTTTTTGCTTTTGCTCATCATACCCTTTTTGAGCATCGTCTAACTTGCTCTGAGCAGTATTTACAATAGAATTATACCTAGCTTGTTTTCTTTCATCAGATATTGCATCTATATTATCTTTTACTTCATCAATTTTTTTCTGGTATTCATCTTTATATGTTTTTAAATTTTTTGCACCATCAGCAGTAATGTATGCAACTGTGTAAACGTCCATATTGAAATTTTCTTTTGGCATATACATATAAAAATTTACAGAACCTGCTCCAAGTTTGCTGGTCCCTCTCGACCTAGAAATATATAAAGGAGATTGAACCGTCCCAACAATTTTAACCTTTTTATTTTTTACAGTTGAATCATTGTTACTATCACTTTCTTCATTGTTGCTATTATTATCATTGCTATCTTCTTCATTATTTATATCAATATCTCCGAGGCTTGTAGATGATTCAATCTTTTGTGGATTTAATGTGATATAATCTCCAATTTTATATCCAGTCATTGTTAACAACGAGCTCTCAACCACGCATTCATCAGCATTTTGTGGCAAGCTTCCCTCTTTATGAATTACATTGTTTATCGTATCTGGCATCGACTCAATCTTAACAACATACTCTTTCTTATCATTGCTAAAAGTAGCATCAATGCTATAAGTTCCCACTACTTCTTTAGTTCCATCTACTTGTTTCAATGCTTCTATGTCTTCATCTGTTAATCCAAGTGTTGAAATTACTTCAATGTCCATTACATCTTCATCATCAAAATATGTATCTATGGTATCTTTCATATCTGGACTTGTAGCCGTAATTCCAGCAAAAAATCCTACTCCAAGCAATACTATTGCCACAATAGATAGAAATCGCTTAAATGTATTTTTTATTTGTCTTACACTATCTTTCAAAAGTGATTTTTCCATAATTTATATTTCCTTTCACAAGGTTGTAATTATTTTCTAATCATTAATAATTTTACCATTAAATAAATAGTAATTCAATGAAAATTTTGTGAATTTTTTTAAGTTAATTACATGTTTCGACAGACTTTCTCACGGCTTATGTATTATAATTATGTCATTCTCATAAGAAAGGAGGTGAGAATGATGTATCAAAAGCAAAACAAGAGAAGAAAACGCTCGAAGAAATTTTTTAAAGCTTTACATATTATAGTTATTACTCTTAAATATGCTTTTAAAATTTTAAAAGAGCTAAAAGCTATTATTGATTTATTCAATAAATAGCAAAAAATCAGGTATGCTGTGAACATACCTGATTTTTTTGGTAATCTTTGATTACCCATTCTCATATGAAATTTAGTGTTATGCACCAAAAGCATTTCATTTATTATTATACTATATTTTATTAGTTTTGCAATATTTTTTCTAAAATTAACTTAAAAATCGTTCGACAATTTCTGCATACTCATTGTAATTTGCCATAGTTAATATTGAAAATTATTTTTCAAATACCGCATTTTCTATTCCTACAATTTCTTGTATTTCTTCCAATATTTCTGGCGTTACGAATAAGCCTCCTGCTGGAGCTATTTTTTCTCCATTTATTATTTCTATTTGAGTGTTGTTTCTATCTCCATTGAAGAATTTCAATGTCCCTCTTAGTCTGTCTTTTTGTGTTTCATCTAAATTAGTTATGTTTATGTTTAATCTTTTTTTAGATATTTTTACTGCTTGATTTGCACCATTTTCATTATTGACTGATGTATTTGTAGAACTTGGATTATTTGCTACATCTTCTAAGTTTCTTATTGTTCTTGCAATTATGCTTGGAGCTTCATCTTCTCTTATGCTTAGACGTCCTTCTACAAGTACTATGTTCTCATCTATCAATTCGTTTGAACATTGATTGTAGCAATTTTCGAATACGATTACATCTACACTTCCATACAAATCTTCTATTGTGACAAATGCCATTAATTTGTTATTTTTTGTATATTTTTTCTTTATTCCAGTTATTATTCCAGCATATTTTACAAATTGTCCGTCTTTTAATTGTTGTACTCTTCCAGCTAATTTTTCTGGTAACACATCTTCTTCGTTTTCTGTGCTAACTAATTCGCTTGCGTCTCTCATTTGAAGTGTGTTTACATCTGCAAATTTTTCTATTAGCTCTCTATATTTTTCAAGAGGATGTCCAGATACATATATTCCGAGCATCTCTTTTTCCATTGATAATAATTCTTGATCTGAATATTCTTTTAGGGTTGTATATTTGTATTTTAGCTTTTCCATATCATCTTTGCTTGAGTCTGTTTGTGACATTGCCATATCAAACATCGAAACTTGACCTTGTATGTTCTTTTTTGATGCTCCAGAAATTGTATCTATTATGTCTTCAAATGAAGCCATTAATGTACTTCTAGTTTCTGCAAAGTTATCAAATGCTCCTGCTTTTATTAAACTCTCTATACATTTTTTATTTACGGCTTCACCTTCCATTCTTTCACAGAAGTCTGTAAAGCTTATGTATTCTCCATTCTTTTCTCTATTTGCAACAATCGTGTCTACTGCGGCAAGTCCAACATTCTTAATACTTCCAAGTCCGAATCTTATTTTGCCACCATCTACCGTAAACTTCGTATAACTCCTGTTAATGTCTGGCTTTAGAATTTCTATGTTCATTCTTTTACATTCATCAATGTACTCTGGAATTTTATCAAGATTTCCTAAGAAGCTGTTTAACATTGCTGCCATAAATTCTGTTGGATAATATGCTTTTAAATAAGCTGTTCTGTATGATACTACTGCATAGCACGCAGCATGTGATTTATTAAACGCATATTTTGCAAATTCAGACATCTCATCAAATATCTTGTTGGCAGATTTTTCATCTATTCCATTTCTTACACATCCAGGTACTATTATGTTCCCATTTTCGTCTACTTGACCATGTATAAATATTTCTCTTTCTTTTGCCATCACTTCTAGTTTTTTCTTACCCATGGCACGACGTACCAAATCTGCACGTCCTAGCGAATATCCAGCTAAGTCCCTAACTATCTGCATAACCTGCTCTTGGTAAACCATACAGCCATAAGTTACTTTTAATATTGGCTTTAGGCTGTCATGTGTGTACACAGCATGGTCTGGGTCTTTTTTATTGGATATATACCTTGGAATTTGGTCCATTGGTCCAGGACGGTACAATGAAACTCCGGCAATTAAATCTTCCAAACAGTCTGGCTTAAGTTCCTTCATGAAGTTTGTCATACCTTGACTCTCAAACTGGAATATTCCCATCGTGTTTCCATCTTGCCACAGTTTGAATACCTTTGGATCATTCATTCCTTGGTCGAATTTTACATCTATGCCTCTATTTTTCTTAACCAAATTTATGGTATCTTGTATAACTGTTAGAGTTCTAAGACCTAAGAAGTCCATCTTTAATAGTCCTAATTCTTCAAGAGTTGTCATTATATATTGTGTCGAAATCATTCCGTCTCTTACATATAGTGGAACATAGGTTACAACTGGGTCTTTTGTAATAACTATACCACAAGCATGCGTTGAAGCCTGTCTTGGCATTCCTTCCAATGCCATTGCAATATCTAATAATTTCTTAGTTTCTGGATTGTTTTCATACTCATCTTTAAATTCCTTGTTTTGCTCCAGTGCCTTTTTTATTGTTATGTGTAACTCATTTGGAACCATTTTTGCAAGCTTATCGGCTGTTGCATAAGGAACATCTAAAACTCTTCCTACATCTCTTATAACCATTCTGGCAGACATAGTTCCAAAGGTAATAATCTGCGAAACATGGTCTGGGCCGTACTTTCTAGAAACATAGTCTATTACCTCTTGTCTTCTTTCATAACAAAAGTCAACGTCAAAATCGGGCATGCTTATTCTCTCTGGATTTAAAAATCTTTCGAAAAGTAAAGCATACTTCATTGGGTCTATGTCTGTAATTTCTATCGCATACGCAACAATAGAACCAGCTCCAGAACCTCTTCCCGGTCCTACTGGTATTCCTTGAGTTTTAGCATAATGTATGTAATCCCATACAATCAAGAAATAGTCAACATAGCCCATTTTCTTGATTACGCCTAACTCGTAATTTTTTCTGTCTATAATTTCTTGTGAAGGATTATCTCCATATCTATTTTTTATTCCATCATTACATAGCTTTTCTAGATAATCGTAATGTGTAGCAAATTCTTCTGGCACATCATAATTTGGAAGTATTGTGTGTCCAAATTCAAAGGTTACATTACACTTATCTGCAATCTTTACAGTGTTTTCTATTGCTTCAGGCACACCAGAGAAAAAGTCTGCCATCTCTTCTGGTGACTTAATATATAGCTCGTCTGTTTCAAACTTCATTCTATCTTCGTCGGTAATCTTTTTGCCAGTCTGAATACAAAGCAAAATCTCATGGTTGTAAGCATCTTCTTTTCTTAAATAGTGCGAATCATTTGTTGCGACAAGCTCTATGTTCAACTTTCTTGAAAATTCAATTAGCTTTTGATTTACTAAAACTTGCTCTTTAATTCCATTATTTTGTATTTCCAAATAATAATCTTCTCCAAATACATTCTTAAACCATGTAGCAACTTTCTCAGCCTCTTCCATATCCCCTTTTAGAATCGCCTGAGAAACCTCTCCAGCCAAACAAGCACTACAACAAACCAATCCTTCATGGTACTTTTCTAGCACTTCTTTATCAATTCTTGGCTTGTAATAAAAGCCTTCAGTAAATCCTATAGAAACAAGTTTTGTAAGGTTTTTGTAGCCCTCATTATCCTTCGCAAGTAAAATTAAGTGGTTATACCTTGCATCAATATTAGGGTCTTTATTCTCTCTTCCTCTTGGGGCAACATAAACTTCGCAACCAATTATAGGCTTAATTCCATTTGCCAAACATGCCTTATAAAAATCGATTGCACCAAACATAACGCCATGGTCTGTAATAGCCATAGCCTTCATTCCAAGCTCTTTTGCTCTAACTGGTAAATCTTTAATTCTGTTTGCTCCATCTAGTAAACTAAACTCACTATGCACGTGTAAATGTACAAAATCTGGCATTGTTTTTCCCCCATTTGTAATATTTTGTCTAATTCTATCATCAAAAGGGAGATTTTTCAATACAGATTATATTCTTTTCTCTTTAATTATAATAAAAATTTAAGAGGTTCCCAAACGGGAACCTCCTTTACCTCCTTAAAAGAATTCGCTAAATTCATTTGACGGAACAAACTTGTTTGGACCTTACACTTTTTCTCTAATTTTCCTGTGTTTTTAATATTGCTTCTACTTCTTTTTTGGTTAGTTCAACTGCTTGAGCTATTTGTTCTATAGATAAATTCATGTTTTTTAACGCTTTCACGATTTTTTCTTTTGTTTTCTTTTCTCCTTCTTTTCTTCCTTCTTTTTCTCCAAGTTCTCTGTTTGTTTTCATCTCTACATTGTATCTCATTATACTCCACTCACGTTCTTCATACTTTGCAACTTCGTCTGGATCTTTGCTTAATTTATTTAGCTCTTCTACTGTTTTATTTATTTCCTCATTTTCTTTTGCCGACATTTTTACTTTTTCCTCCTCGCTTCCATCTATCAACCACAGCCATTGCTCTAACTTTGTGTTGCAGTCTGGATTTTTCTGTTTAAATTTTGGTAATTCTATAAAGTGCATTTCAAATGTGTTTGTTGCTTCTTCCTCTTCTTTTTTATACCCCATATCAACAAATTCTATAGGATTTGTGTCTTCATATTTCATTCTTGCTATTGAATGATATGCATTTCTCTCTAAATAATTATATTTCAATATGTTTATTGTTATTATCTTTTTTAATTCTTTATAATTCTGCTTAGCTTTTAATTGCTCTGCTGCAAGTTTTGATAAATATGTACTAGACCTTTCTTTTATATTATGTTCATTCGAAACTTGCATTTCTACATCTACTACTCTTTCATTATCTATATCCAATTTTAAATCTAATATTCCAAGTTTTTCATCTGCCATATTAGGCGTTAATTCTGGATTTTTTACTTCTACTTTATTTATATGTATATTCAATATTGCCTCTAAGAAATCCTTTAACATTGAATTATTTTCTTCTCTTGCAAATATCCTTTTAAAAACATAATCCGATGTTAGTGGTAACCTTATCATCTTTGTGTCTTCTATTCTAATATTATTTTCTTTTAAATCGTCCATTTGCTTCCTTTCCATTTTACCATTCTATTGATTATTTTTCAACTCATAAGTAAAATTTTTATGTATTTTATCTCAATAAATTTTCTCTGAATGTTTTCAAAATAATATTTTTTCATTTGCAACACAACATGTTGATTGGTTTTGGATTTTACCTTTCGCTATAGCGAATAAAGAAATTAATCTTTTTGATTAAAAATAATTTGATAAATTTAAATATATATTAACGTTAATACTTTCATAGATGTTTTCATCTATTCCAAGCTCTATAATTATATTCTCGAAACAAAAGAAAAGCAAGCAAAATCGTACGTCAAATTCTTACACGTTTGCTTACTTTTCTACATTTTTCTATTGAATTACTGCTCCACTTCTTCTACCATCTGTGGCATGTTTTTACCTTGTACTGTTGGTATTTCTACTATCTTAAATTTTGATATTTTATCTCCAAATTTAATCTCTACAATATCTCCAACTCTTACTTCATAGCTCGGTTTTACTACTCTACCATTTACAGATATTCTTCCTCCATCAGCTGCTTCGTTTGCAACTGTTCTTCTCTTTATTATTCTTGAAACTTTTAAAAATTTGTCTAATCTCATTTTTTTCTGTACACTGTAAGTGCACTTCCTCCTTTCTCTCTTTAGGTTAAATTTGATTGAAAAAGAATTAAATTTTTGCAAAGAAAATGAATTTCAAAAGCAAGGGCGCATACTTTTTGTATGTAACCGCATTTGAAATGATATTTGACGTAGCAAAAATTGTAATTATTTTTCAATCACTATCGATTCATTCAAATACAAACTATATATCCACATCCTATCCACTTTTCTATTTAATGCCATTTCCAGTGCGTCTCTGTATAGATACAATTGTTCTTTGTATTTTTCTACTAATTCGCTTTCTTTTCCCGCTTCCACATAATCTGTTTTGTAATCGACTAGTACTAGCTTTCCGTCTTTATCTATATAATATAAATCTATAATTCCCTGTACTAATATGTTTTCATCATTTTCCTTGCTTATATCATACATTCTGCTTGCTTTTACATTTATATAGAATGCTTTTTCTTTATGTATTTCTCTTGCATTTTTTAATTCTTGCCATAAATCAGATTTTGTGTATCCTTGTAATTTGCTTATATTTATATTCTCCGCTTCTGCCTCGCTTATTATTCCTTTTTTCTTTAATCCATCTATTAATTCTTGAATCTTCTCGGCTGTATATTCTTCTTTTTCATTCATTTTCTGAACACATAGATGCATTAAAGTTCCTTTTTGTGCGTTGCTAATCTTTGCATTTTCATTATTATTTATGAATTTAGGTTTCTGTGTTATAGTCCTTACCTCTTTTGTTTCTTCTACTGCAAATTTCACATTTTTAGTCTGTTCTTCTACCTGTTCTGCATTTACCATTTCTTTTATTTTGGTTACAGATGTTTTAGTTGGAACTCCCTCTATTTCTTCATGTGGATATTTCCAGTTTAAGTACTCTAATATTTTTTGCTTTTCTTCTTTATTAGCCTTCTTAGCATTTTCTATTATTTTTTGATAAATGTCTTCTTCTATTTTCTCTTCTTTTTTCAAATTTTCTAATAGTTCTTTTTTATTATGCACGTTTACTCTAAATATTTTTTCTGTTTTGGCTACTCCCTCTTTTTCATATATTAGCTCTAGCCAATCTAAATATGTTTTGTATTTTTGCAATAAATATGCATTTATTTTGCTATCATCTGATGGATATACCTCTAAAGCCTTTTGCTTTTCAGTTATCTTTTTGTTTGCATCTTTTTGCCTTCCAACTATTATCAATTTTTCTTTTGGTCTTGTTAATGCAACATACAAAACTCTCATTTCTTCAGACACGGCTTCTCTTTTTGCTTTTATTGCTAGTGCCTTTTTAGCTAGAGTCTTAAACTCAATATGTCTTTCCGAATCGATATATTGTGGTCCAAGTCCTAAATCTTGATCTAGTAATATTTTTTCGTTTAAATCTTGCATATTAAATTGCTTTCCAACTCCTGCTAATATTACAACCGGAAACTCCAATCCTTTACTCTTATGAATACTCATAATCCTTACTACGTCTTCGTTTTCACCTATTATTTTTGCAGAAGTTAAATCTTCACTATTAAATTTTATCTTATCTATGAAATTAATAAAGTTGAATAGTCCTTTAAAACTTGCAGATTCATACTGTTTTGCTCTTTCAAATAGCATCTTCAAATTTGATACTCTCAAATTTCCATTTGGCATTAGACTCACATAATTCATGTAACCAGTCTTTGTATATATGTTCCAAATCCATTCATCCAGAGCCATATATTGTTCATCATTTCTTAGCTCCTCTAATAATTGCAAAAACTTCTTAACCTTTGGAGTATCAGTCTTCATAAGAGCCTCATAGAAGTTTGAATTTCTATCATTCAATCTAATTTCAATAAGCTCATTGTCTGTAAAATTTCCTATAGGTGAGCGCATTACAGTAACTAGTGGAATGTCTTGCATTGGGTTGTTTATTATTCTTAGCAATGACATAATGGTTTCTATTTCAATTGACTGCAAATATTCTCCAGAGCTATCACTGTATACAGGAATTCCTAGCATAGAAATTTCTTTTTCATAAACATTCGCAATTCCAGTTATGCTTCTTAATAAAATTGCAATATCTTTATATCTAATGTTTCTTTTTCCTTCTTTTTTGTCTATCACTTGATACTTACTATCAATTAATTCTTTAATTTTCTTTGCTACAAATCTTGCCTCTAATACAACATCTTCTATTCTTTCTTGTTCTACATCATTGCTATCTTCCTCTGATGGTATGTATACTGATTGTTCTGAATTTTCATCTTTCCAAATGTCCTTGTCTTCATCACTCGTATCTATTATTTCGATATCAGTTGCATAATCCTGCTCTGGAATTTCCAAATAAGATGCTCCTAAATTCAAATATTCATTCGTGTTGTAATCTATGTCTCCAAGCTCTTTGCTCATAATATCTTCAAACACCATGTTTGTAATGTTTAGTACATTTTCTCTACTTCTAAAGTTTTTGAATAGCTGAATTTTTCTATCTTCTCCCGCTTCTGGTTCTAACTTATATTTATTATATTTTTCTATAAATAATTGAGGTCTTGCCTGTCTAAACTTGTAAATGCTCTGTTTAACATCTCCAACCATGAACACATTATTTCCTTTTGATACACTCGTTAAGATATACTCTTGTACCAAGTTGCTATCTTGATATTCGTCTATCGCAATCTCTTCAAATTTTTCCTCATACTTTTTTGCAACCTCTGTTTTAACAACATTTCCAGCCTCATCTTTTTTTACTAGAATTTTTAAAGCTAAGTGTTCCATATCATTGAAGTCCATTATGTTTTTCTCTCTTTTTTTCTGATAGAACTTCTCAGAAAACTCCAATATTATGTTTTTTAGTTTATTTAGAATATTATACATAAAATTGATATCTGCAATTGCTTCATCTGACGTACAATTTAGCAATTCTTTTACCTTCTTAAATTCTTCTTTAACACTGTCTCTTATATTTTTTGCTTCATCTTTTAGGTCATTAGTAACTTTTTTATCAGTTGGCCAATTATTTCTTTTATCTTTTAGTGCTACAATTGCTTTAACACACTTATCCCAATCATTTAGGTTATCCTTTAAAAAGTAGTAATCCACAAGATCTATATTTATCGTATTTATAAATTTTTCAAGTTCTGGAAAACGTGTCATTTTGTTTCTAATACTTTCTAGCTTTAAAATTCCATTTTCCAATATATCACTTACATTTTTAATTATAATCTTTCCCCATGGGGTATCAGAGAAGTTTGTATATTTTCCTTCAATATCAAACATTTCCACTTTTTCATTTAACCATTCTTCTGGAAAAGGTGATGCTTGAATATATGTATAAATTTTCAAAATTAGTTCTTTTAAATCTTCATCTTTGTTATACTTCGTGTATGTGTCAATTAAATCTAGAAAATCTTTATCACCTGAAATATATTTATCTTCAAACATATCATCTAATACTTCTTGCTTTAATAGCAACATTTCAGTGCTATCTGCAACTCTCGCATTCGCAGATATATCAATCTCATAAAAATTATTTCTAATAACGTCAAGACAAAACGAGTCTATTGTACATATACTCGATTTATTAAGAAGAATAATCTGTTTTTGAAGATTTGCATCTTCCGGATTTTCTTCAATTTTCTTATAAATAGCTTCTAGAATTCTCTCTCTCATCTCAGATGCTGCAGCATTAGTGAAAGTAACCACCAAAATTTTATCTATATCAACACGGTCAACAATAATTTTCTTAATAATACGCTCAACCAAAACCGCAGTCTTACCACTACCGGCAGCAGCAGCGACTAAAATATTTGAACCTTTCTTATCAATCGCAGCTTGTTGCTCATCAGTCCATTTAACACTTGCCATAATTTTTTCATTTCCCTTCTATTGCAATAATTTGAAAACTTCTAAATTTTTCAAACTTTTGTAATTGAATTTTATTTCTTGTACCAGTATATATTAAAAACAGCAAAATTTCAATGTGCAATTCGGGGACGGAGAAAAAAATGTACAATCGTAACCTTTTTCAAAAAATACATATTTTTTCATTTTCTGCAAATAATATTATAAAATTTGAAAGGACTGATTTTATGAGAGAAAATTTTAATAGTGGAAAAGATGAAAATATTAATTTGACTATTTTAAATGAGATTAATAAGGCTGCAAAGATGGGAATGGATTCTATCTCGTATGTTTTGAAAAAAGTTGGTGACGAGAATATGAAAGAAAATTTAACTTCTCAATACACAGAATATGGCAAGATTGTTGATAGGGTAAACAACCAATTTGATAAATATGGAGAAATTCCAGATGAAGCACCTGTTACAGACAAAATGATGGCTTGGATGGGGACTCAAATGAACACTATGACTGATAAGAGTAACTCGAAAATTGCGGAACTTATGATTCAAGGAGGAGACATGGGAATTATAAAATGTCAAAAGCTTTTGAACCATAATCCTAGAGCTGATGAACCTGTAAAAAATATTTTAAATGACTTTGTCACATTACAAAAAAATGATATAGAACAAATGAAAAAATTTTTATAGAGTATATCGGAAAGTTTGTGTAAACTTTAGACTTCTTATGATAAAAATTTTAAAATTGCATTGACAAAATTACATTTTTAAGTTAAATATATATTAACTTAGACATATTCATTTGTCAAGGTGCATTGAACAAAGCATATTAAAATTTTGATTTTGATATGCTTGTTTTTTTATATTATTAATAGCAATTATTACCATTAATCAATATCTACTCTATCTGGAAAAAATGAATGTAATTCTGCTATTGTAACTCCCCAGTTTGAATATCTTGCTGTCCATTTTTCTGTAATTATTTTTGTTGATAAATACAAGCTTTTTTCTAATGCTTGTTGTGTTGGAAAGACTCTACGTCCTCTGTTTAATTTTTTGTAACAATTATTTAAACTTTCTATTGCATTTGTTGTATACATTATTTT
>OJME01000529.1_pt1 | contig 34897 bp, 37 predicted proteins | sample 1597151 | NCBI WGS metagenome assembly OJME01 (sample SAMEA2452118, study PRJEB22498) | human gut metagenome | biome: human feces; feature: human gut; material: feces | place: Australia | collected 2012
ATATAAGCTTTAAAGCAAGTTTAGAAAATGGAACAATAACATCAGTAACTTGTGATAAAGGAACAGTTGAAAATAAAAACGGATTATATGTAATGAAAATTACACAAAATGGAACATATATATTTACAATAACAGGAACAGGAGAAACAGGAAGTGTAACATCAACAATACCTGTAAAAGTAAGCAAATATGAAACAAGTATATTAAAAGCATCTGATATAGCAGGCAAAACAGATAAAACAAAAATATATGGAGCAACAGTAACAGGATATACATTACCAAGTGGGACAACAACAGATGTAAAATGGAAGATATTTTATGCAGACAATAGTAATATATACTTAATAGCAGATAATTATGTAGAGAGAGCAAATTTACCAAATAGTACAAATGGAACAACAGCAACAGCTAATAAACCAAATGATGGAAATAGTAGTTATGCAAGAACAGCATATTTTAGTAATATATTAGAAGATTATAAAGATGGTTCATCAAGAATAACAGAAAATAAATTAAAAGCATTAAATAATGATTATTTTAATACAAAAGGATATACAAGTGAAAATAGTAATATGAAATCAGTAGCATATATGATGGATACAACAGCATGGAATAGTAAATTTAGAGATACAAGTAAAGCAGAATATGTAGTAGGTGGCCCAACAGTAGAATTATTATTCAAATCATATAATGAAAAATATAAAACAGCATATGAATCACAAGCATCAAGTGCAACAGGATATCAAATAAGAAAGACATCAAGTGATAGTTGGTCTAATTATGTAAATTCAATGTTGAAGACAAGTGATTCATTATATGTAATAACAAAACAAACAGATGCATTAGCATATTGGTTGGCCAGTCCTTCTGCCTACAACGCTGGCAATGTGGTGAATGTGTACTACAACGGCTACGTTAGCAATAACTACTATAACAATAGCAGCAGTGGGTTCCGTCCGCTAGTTTGTCTAAAATCTGATGTCACACTTGAAAAAGTTTCAGACACAGAATATGCAATACAATAATGAAAATAGAAAAAAGAGCTTGTCAAGATTGATATGCGAAATTTTATAATATAATTTAATAGCTGGTAATATTTGGTGAAACAAGTATTACTAGCTATATTTTTTTATTGCAGTTTTAGTAAACTATATCTAAAAAATCTTGATTTTTTGCTTGTTTTGAAGTATAATCTTAAAAGCAAGAAAAAGAGAAAGGAAGACATATATGAAAGCAATAGAAATAAGAAATAAATATTTAAACTTTTTTAAAAATCATGGACATGCAGTAATTCCATCTGCACCATTAATACCAGAAAATGATCCATCTGTATTATTTACAACAGCTGGAATGCAACCATTAGTACCATATCTATTAGGTGAACCACATCCAGAAGGAAAAAGATTAACTGATTTTCAAAAATGTGTTAGAACAAACGATATAGACGAAGTAGGAGATAACCGTCATTTAACATATTTTGAAATGCTTGGAAATTGGTCATTAGGAGATTATTTTAAAGAAGAATCAATAGCAATGAGTTTTGAATTCTTAACAAAAGAATTAGGAATTCCAGTAGAAAAATTATCAGTAACAGTATTTGCAGGAGATGAAGACTGTCCTAGAGATGAATTTTCAGCAGAAGCCTGGAAAAAAGCAGGAATATTAGATGGTCATATTTATTATTATGGAAAAGATGATAACTGGTGGATAGCAGGAGAAGAAGGACCATGTGGACCTGACACAGAAATGTTTTATGACACAGGAAAACCAGCATGTGGACCTGATTGTCAACCATCTTGTGACTGTGGAAAATATGTTGAAATATGGAATAATGTATTTATGGAATATTTCAAAGATGAAAAAGGAAATTATACAAAATTAAAACAAAAAAATGTTGATACAGGATTAGGTCTTGAAAGAATGGCAATGTTACTACAAGGAAAAGAAACACCATTTGATACAGAATTATTTGCACCTGTAATGGAAAAACTATCTGAATTGCAAAAAATAGACAATATAGAAAGTAGAAGAATTATAGCAGAACATTTGCGTTCAAGTATGATGATAATTGCTGATGGTGGTAGACCAAGCAACTTAGATAGGGGATATGTTTTAAGAAGATTAATAAGAAGAATGATAAGACATATGAATAAATTACAAATTGACCTAAATGAATTAACAACATTAATAGGAATTTACGTAGAAAACTTAAAAGGAATGTATCCAGAATTAGATCAAAATGAGCAAACAATAAAAACAGTAATAATGGACGAAAAAGACAAATTTGTAAAAACATTAAATAAAGGTGAAAAAGAATTTGAAAAAGTAATAAGCAAAATGGAAGGTAAAACAGTAATTCCAGGTGATGTAGTATTTAAACTATATGACACATATGGATTTCCACCAGAAGTTACAAAAGAACTTGCAAGTGAAAATGGATATGAAATAGATTTAGAACAATTTAACGAATTATTTAAAAAACATCAAGAAAAATCAAGAGCAGGTTCAGAACAAAAATTTAAAGGCGGACTAGCAGAACAAAACGAAGTAACAACAGCATATCACACAGCTACACACTTATTAAATGCAGCAATTAAAAAAGTATTAGGAACAGATGCACATCAAAGAGGTTCAAACATAACTGTAGATAGAATGAGATTTGACTTTAACTGTGACCACAAATTAACAGATGAAGAAAAGAAAAAAATAGAAAATTTAGTAAATGAATGGATACAAGAAGGTTTACCTGTAGTAAAACAAGAAATGAAAAAAGAAGATGCAATAAAATCAGGTGCTGAATGTATGTTTATAGAAAAATATCCAGATATAGTAACTGTATATACAATAGGAGATATATCTAAAGAATTATGTGGTGGACCACATGTAGAAAACACAAGTAAATTAGGAACATTTAAAATAAAAAAAGAAGAATCAAGTTCTTCAGGAGTTAGAAGAATAAAAGCAGTTTTAATTAAATAAGCATAGTGTCAAATGAAAATATAAAATTATAAAGAGGTTTATTATGGAAGATTGTTTATTTTGTAAAATAATAAAAGGTGAAATACCTTCAACAAAAGTATATGAAGATGAATTTGTATATGCATTTAAAGATATAAATCCAGAAGCACCAGTTCATATTTTAGTAGTACCTAAAAAACATATTGAATCAGTAAATGGAATAGAAGAAGTAGACGAAAATATAATTGGAAAAATATTTTTAGCAATAAAGAAAATTGCTAAAGAACAAGGTCTTGCAGAGAGAGGATATAGAGTTGTATCAAATTGTGGAAAGGATGCAGGTCAAACTGTAATGCATTTGCACTTCCACATACTTGGTGGTAAAGAACTTGGGGAAAAAGTTTTATAATTAATATAGACTAATAATTGATAAAAAGCTTTATTCGAATTTTACTAAAAAGTAATTCAAAAAAGCTTTTTATTTTTATATAATTTGTAAAATATTAAACTAAAATATTAAAACTAAAACAATTCTCTTTATTTTTATTAATGCATATGTTATAATAATAATAGTTGAAGTTTGTACGGAGGTAAAAGAAATGTTTGAAAGTAGATATAGTAAAGTATTAACAGTTATATTAGTTATAGTAATTATAGCAATAATAGGTTTGCTAGGATTTTTAGGATTTGAATATTATCAAAATTATGTATTATCAAATGATGCAGCTAAAGAAGTAGACAATTTTAATGGTGAAGTTGGAGCAAATGATAATACCACAGAACAAACAAATACAACAAATGATACAAACCCATTTGATCAAATAACAAGTAATACAACAAGTTCAAGTTCAGGAACAAAAAGAACATATAAGGGATTTGGAATGTTAGGAACAATGGAAATACCGGCAACTAACTTTAAATATCCAGTATTAGAAAAAGTAACAAAAAAATCAATTGAAACAGCAGTAGCATTTCAATGGGGAGCTGGATTAAACCAACCAGGAAATTCAGTAATAATAGGACATAATTATAGAAATGGTATGTTTTTCTCTAACAATAAAAAATTAAAAAATGGAGATAAAATATACATAACAGATAATTCAGGAAAAAAATTAACATATACAATATATGATAAATTTGAAACATCTGATACAGATACATCATTCTATCAAAGAGATACAGAAGGAAAGGCAGAAATCACATTATCAACTTGTACAGATGATAGTAAAGCAAGACTAATAATTCTTGCAAAAGCCGAATAAATAATTTTTAGAACAAAGTAAAAAATCATTAAAAGTATAATTTTAAAATAAGAAAAATCAATAAAGGAATTTTTGCAAATTCCTTTATTTTTTTATTAAAATTGTATATAATAAGACCAGTTTTAATAATAAAAAAATAGCAAATTAAGAGGTGCTTAAGATGAAGAAAAATGAAGCTAAACAGCGAATAAAAGAATTAAGAAAAAAAACAGAATATTATGCAGGAAAATATTATGATGATGATAAACCAGAAATATCAGACTTCGAGTATGATATGTTAATGGTAGAATTACGAAATTTGGAAAAAGAATTCCCAGAATTTAAATCTAAAGAATCATTAACTCAAAAAGTTGGTGGACATGTAAAAGAAGGATTTGAAAAAGTAACACATGAAGTACCATTACAAAGTTTACAAGATGTATTCAGTATAGAAGAAGTGGAAGAATATGTTAATAAAATAAACGAAAAAGCAGAAGAAAACGAAATACAAAATAAAACATATGTAGTAGAAACAAAAATAGATGGATTATCAGCAGCATTAGAATATAAAAACGGAAAATTTGTAAGAGGAGCAACAAGAGGAAACGGACTAGTTGGTGAAGACGTAACAGAAAATTTAAAAACAGTAAAAACAATTCCAATGGAAATAAATGAAAATATAGATATAACAGTTAGAGGAGAAGTTTTTATAAGTAAAAAAGATTTTGAAAAAATGAACCAAGAAAGAGAAGAAAATGAAGAAGAATTATTTGCAAATGCAAGAAATGCAGCAGCAGGTTCATTAAGACAATTAGATAGTAAAATAACTAAAAAAAGACCACTAGATATTTATATTTTTAATGTTCAAAAAATAGAAGGAAAAAAATTTAATTCACACTTTGAAGAACTAGAATATTTGGCAAAATTAGGATTTAATGTTAATCCTGTACGTATTGCTTGTCACAGTATGGAAGAAATAGAAAAAGCAATAAAGAAAATAGGAGATGACAGAGAAAACTTGACATTTGGAATAGATGGAGCAGTTGTAAAAGTCGATGACTTGAATTTTAGAGAGATTTTAGGAACAACAGCTAAAACTCCAAGATGGGCAGTTGCATATAAATACCCACCAGAAACTAAAGAAACAATTGTAAAAGATATTATTTGTCAAGTAGGAAGAACAGGTGTAATAACTCCAATGGCAATTTTAGAACCAGTGGTAGTTGCAGGTTCTAAGATATCAAAAACAACATTACACAACGAAGACTTTATAAAAGAAAAAGGTTTAAAAATTGGAGATACAGTAGTAATACAAAAAGCAGGAGATGTAATTCCAGAAATAGTAAAAGTAGTTGTAGAAAAAAGAACAGGAAAAGAAAAAGACTTTGAGATGCCAAAAGTATGTCCTGTGTGTGGTGCAGAGGCTGTAAGAGAAGAAGGAGAAGCTGCGGTTAGATGTACAGGGATAGAATGTCCAGCTAAATTATTTAGAAATTTAGTTCATTTTGTATCAAGAGAAGCAATGAATATAGATGGATTAGGAGAATCTATAATAAAACAATTACTAGATAAAAATTTAATTAGTAATATGGCAGACATATATACTCTACAATTTGAAGAAATTGCATCATTAAAGAAAAATGGTCAAAAATTTGCATCAAATTTGGTAAACAGTATAAATGCAAGTAAGCAAAATGATTTATCAAGATTAATAACAGCTTTTGGAATAAGACATGTAGGAACTAAAGCTGCTAAAATATTGGCTAAGAAATATAAAAATATAGATAACTTAATTAATGCGACTTCAGAAGAATTGGCATTAATAGATGATATAGGACCAATAGTTGCAAATAGTATAAGAGAATTTTTCTTACAAGATCAGACAATAGACTTGATAAATAAGCTAAAAGAAGCGGGAGTAAATATGGAACATGAAGAAGAAATGATAGACAACAGATTTGATGGAAAAATATTTGTATTAACAGGAAGTCTAGAAAACTATACAAGAAAAGAAGCAGGAGATTTAATAGAAAAATTTGGTGGAAAAGTTTCTGGTTCTGTATCTAAAAAAACCGATTATTTGTTAGCTGGAGAAGATGCAGGAAGTAAATTAATAAAAGCGCAAGGCCTTGGAATAACAATACTAACAGAAAATGAATTTAGTGATATGATAAAATAAAGGAGGAAATATGGAAGATTATACTTTTGAAAAAATGTGGGTAGATTTAAGGGATGGATATCAAATATATTACACATATGTTGGAAATAGATACTTATTATTCAAAACAGCAGAAAATTGCTATACACAAAAATTATTATCAGAACACAAAAGAAATCCACAACCACGAATGACAATGCTTACACTAAAAAGAGTAAAAGAAATTTTTCCATTTATGGAAGATATAGAATATAAGATTGCAAATGACTGAAAAGTAAAAGTATGTAAATAGAAAAGTATTGAAATATCAATTACTTGTCAATGTAAAATAAAAGGAATAATGAAATGGATAAAAAAAGGAAGATAAATAGAATGATAAAAATTATGATTATAGGTATTATAATTTTAATGATTGCTATATTTAGTTTGAATATTTATGTAGTGAATAATACAAAAAATGAAATTGTGAAAGAAGAAAATGTTTCGAATATAGAGGGTGTAGACTGTATATTAATATTAGGTGCAGGAATATGGGGAGATAAGCCAAGCCCTATGCTAGAAGATAGACTAAAAGAGGGAATTGTATTATATAAGCAAGGAACAACAAAAAAGATTATTATGAGTGGAGATCATAGTAGAGAAGACTATGATGAAGTAAAAATAATGAAAGAATATGCTGAAAGTGAAGGGGTTCCTTCAGAAGATATATTTATGGATCATGCAGGTTTTTCTTCATATGATAGTGTATATAGGGCAAAAGAAATATTTGGAGTACAAAAGATGATTATAGTAACACAAAAATATCACTTATATAGGTCATTATATATAGCAAAAAAATTAGGAATAGAAGCATATGGAATCGAGTCAAATCTAAGAACTTATCCAGGACAAGTCTTTAGAGAAATAAGAGAAATTTTAGCAAGAGATAAAGACTATTTTAAGTGTATAATGAAACCAGAAGCAAGCATAATGGGAGAAAAAATATCATTAGATGGAAGCGGAGATATAACTAATGATTAATATTATAACTGGAAAATATTTTTATAGAGGTAATAGGTTTATAGGTAAATCCTTTATTAAAAACCTAAATATATTATACAAGGAGATATGAAAACTGGTATTATTTGTCAGTATTTCGTAGAGTAACAATGGCTGAAATAATTGATGGTAAAAAATTAGCAAAAAAAATAAGAGAAGAACTAAAAATTAAATGTGATGAATTAAAACAAAAAGGGATATATCCTAAACTAGCAGTTATAATGGTTGGCAATAATCCAGCTTCAAAAGTATATGTACGAAATAAAAGTAATGCATGTGCAGATGTTGGAGTAGAATATGTAGAATATTTATTAGAGGAAAATATAGAACAAGAAGAATTAATAGAACTAATAAAAAAATTAAATGAAGATAAAACAATAAATGGTATCTTATTGCAAAGTCCAATACCTATGCATTTAGACATAAACGAAGCATTTAAAACAATTACATATATAAAAGATGTTGATGGATTTAGTCCAGCAAGTGTAGGAAAATTATGCATAGGAGAAGATACTTTTATTTCATGTACACCATATGGAGTAATGAAAATGCTAGAAGAATATAATATTGACTTAAATGGTAAACATGTGGTAATATTGGGGAGAAGTAATATAGTTGGAAAACCATTAATACAATGTTGTTTACAAAAAAATGCAACTGTAACAATTTGTCATTCAAAGACACAAAAGCTAGAAGAAATAACAAAACAAGCAGATGTATTAATATCAGCAATAGGACAACCAGAATTTGTAAAAACTGATATGATAAAAGATAAGGCAGTAGTAATAGATGTTGGAATCAACAGAAATAAAGATGGAAAACTAGTTGGAGATGTTGATTTTGAAAATGTAAAAGAAAAAGCTAGTTATATAACTCCGGTTCCAGGCGGAGTTGGTCCAATGACAATTGCAATGCTGATGAATAATGTAATAAAAGCTGCAGAAGAACAAACAAAGAAAAAATCAAATTTATAAAATATAATAAAATGGGGGCATTATTAATAATGCTCTTTTTTGTGTAAGGAGATAATAAAAATAGAAAATATAGAAGAAAAAAAGTATTGGGTATGGATTACTTTAATAAATGGGTTAGGAATAAAAAGATTAAGAAAATTATTAGAAACATATAAGAAACCTAAAAATATGTTTAATTTGACGAAAAAGGAGCTATTAAATATATCAGGAATAAGTGAAAAAATTGTGGATAACATAATAAATGAGAAAACAAAAAATGAACTAAACAAGCACATAAAATATATGTTGAATAATAATATAGATATAATATCAATACAAGATAGTAAATATCCGCAATTATTAAGGCAAATTTATGATCCGCCTATAGCATTATATATAAAAGGAAATAGAAAAATATTAAATGGAAATAATATTGCAATAATTGGATGTAGAAATGCAAGTGAATATGGCAAAAAAGCATCAAAATACTTTTCATATAATTTGACAAAATGTGGATTAAACATAGTAAGTGGCTTGGCAAAAGGAATTGACAGTTATTCGCATATGGGAAATATATGTGCTTTAACAGAAAAAAGTAATATTGAAATAGAAAAGTTAGATGACAAAAGTATAAATAGTTGTAATAATAATTATGGAAAAACAATAGCAGTTGTAGGAAATGGTTTAAATATAGTATATCCAAAAGAAAATCAGATTTTACAAGAGAAAATATTAGAATGTGGAGGATGTATAATATCTGAATATCCATTAGGGACAAAACCAGAAAAAGCAAATTTTCCTGCTAGAAATAGAATAATAAGTGGAATATCTAAAGGACTTTTAGTAATTGAAGCACAAGAAAAAAGTGGAACATTAATAACTACTGATTTTGCACTAGAACAGGGAAGAGATGTATTTGTAGTACCTGGAAATATAAATTCGATTAATTCGGTGGGAACAAATGAATTGATAAAACAAGGTGCTAAATTAGTAACAAACTATAAAGAAATTGAATATTAATTTTGCAACATATATGTGAATATTATGTCAATGATTTTGGATTAGATTACTTAGAAGGAGATTTTGAAAATAAAAGTGGTGTTCTATATTTAAAATGCTAAAAATCATTTTCCTATAGAATAAGAAAAATCCTCAAAATGAAAAAAGTTTAATTTCTTTTTCATTTTGAGGATTTTTTGTTTGCAATTTTTTGGTAAATTGTAAAAGTTAAATCAAATTTGTAAAACTAAAATAGAAAAAATAACACAATTTTTTATAGAAAAATGAAAAAAAGTATTGACAATTATATTAAAATAGTTTATACTTTAACTTGTCTTAAGCATAGACAAATGCTCCCTTAGCTCAGTTGGTCAGAGCAACCGGCTCATAACCGGTGGGTCCAAGGTTCGAATCCTTGAGGGAGCACCATTTAATTTAATATGGGTAGGTGGCCGAGTGGCTAAAGGCGGCAGACTGTGGTCTTTGGTTAATCAAAACCTAAATTTGCAGCTCATACAAGTGATTGTATGATGATAACCGGGCTAATTCGGGGAATCCTTAACAGAACATGCTGATGGTAATCCCGAGCTAGGAGAAATCCGAGTGTAGAGACTTTATACCTGGTATCTTATAAATAAGATAAAGAGAAAGTCCAGACTACAAACAAGTAATTGGTAGTGAAAACTATAGTAGTAAGAAATCTGTTCTCATTCGAGTACGAAGGTTCGAATCCTTCCCTGCCCACCATCAATAAAATGGTTGTAAATAGCTTGTATCTAGGAATACAAGCTATTTTTTACTTTTTTATTCAATATTTTATTTAACCTAATTTATCATTTTTTATTTTTATTCAAAATTATCTGTAAGCATTGATATTACTTAATTCTAGTTGTTTTTATTATTTAACATTTTTTGTTGTTTTTTATTTTCTGCACGGAAATTGCACGGACGAATTGCACGGAAAGATATCCTTTGTAATTCAACAGTATCAGTCGATACATGACATTACTTAATATAATTTTTACACGGATTGCACGGAAAAAATAGAACTGTAAAATACAGTCCTATCTATTTTTAAAATTAATCTTATTTATAAATGAATTAACTAATCTTTTTAATGTATCTTTTGAAAAATCAAATAATATACTAACATATTCAAAAGTTTTATCAATATAATCTTTGAGTTGTGCATTTTTTTGTTTCAAATTTTCATTTTCTTGCTTTAAATTGTAATTTTCTAATTGTATCTGTTCTGTTTTATACATGGTTTCGTCCACAATATTTTTTATCCTGCTATATCTTTTAGCAAGAGTATTAAACTTTTTAATAACACGTTTATAGTCATCTCGCATAATTTCAATATCATTTGTAACTTTTTCCTGCTCATAGTGTTTTGTTTCTTTAAACATTTCTTGTACTTCATAATTAGTAATCTTTTTTAATTTTTCTATTGGTATATGCTGATTATCAATTGCATTTCCACGTTCTAAATTAAATCCAGATTTTATCATATATGAATAAAAATTATCTTGTAATTTTTTATAACTGTCTTTACCTTTCCAATATTCAGAACAGGCTATTTTGCTTATTTCATTTCCGTTTTTATCTTTCTTATGAACAACTGGAATAAATAAAATATGCAAGTGGGGAGTACTTTCATCAAGATGTACTTTTGCAGATACAATAAATTCTTCTCCAAGATTATTATAGTTTGCTACAAAATTATAAGCAGTTTGAAAATATCTTTTAGTTTCTTCTATTCCAATGCTTTCAAAATATTCTTTATCTGATGTAATAATAAATTCACACATTACATTACTTACTTTTTTTATCATTCCTTTTAATTCATATTTTTCTCGTATATCTTGAAATATTTTTGTATATGTAGAGTAGGGAGCTTTTATTGAATAATTTAAATGTGAAAATTCTTTATTGATATTTTTATTTGAATAATTAGTATTTTTTCTTTCATTATGTCTATATATCCCTGCTAGATTTTTCATTTTATAGTTTATATTTCTAATTATTGCATAACTCACTTTTTTCTCCTTTTCTATTTTTAGTAAATCTCCGTAGCAATACTTATATTATAATTCTCTTTATTTAGGCTTAATGAACACTATTTTTAAAGTGTTTTAACATACTAGAACATTGAAAATGTTCTGTATGATTAAGGGGATAAATCCCCTTAATAAACCCATATACAAGATTTTCTAAAATTATCTATAATTATTTGTTAGTACCATTAACAAACAATATACTATAAATAATTTTCTCAAAAAATCTTGTATATGGGAAACCTATGTCGGTTTCCCATACCCTTCCACTAAATTTGTAAAATCAATAAATTAAAATTTGATCAATTTTACAAATTTTATCTTTCCCCAATTTCGTTTTCTTCATTATCTATGTAATAGTTGCTTTTTTCAATGTTCTTTTCTAATAGCTGGAAGGCTGTGGGTTGAAACATATTATTGTTTAAATAATAATCATTTAGCTTTTCCAATTCTGCCTCTTTATATTTATTTAAAACAGATACATAGGTATTGATAGTAACAGATATATCACTATGTCCCATAAGTCTTTGAAGTGCAACAGCCCTCATACCAGCTTCAATACATCTAGTACCATAAGTATGTCGTAAACTATGTGTAGTGATGTCATTCATATTTACTTTTTTTAATGTAATTTTTAAGAATTTATTTGCATTTTTGGGGTCAGCATAATTTCCTTGTGAATTTACAAATAAAAGATTTTCTTTGTGATTTTCTGCTAATCTCATTTGATTTATTATTTCTTCTCTTATAAATCTTGGTATAGGTATATCTCTTATACCTGCAAAAGTTTTTGGGAATTCTCCCATAATAAGTTTGTGATTTTTATCAAAAGTTAAAGTTCTAGATATATGTACTAGATTTTTTTCTAAGTTTATATCACTTATTTTTAAGGCTAGTGCTTCTCCAATTCTTAAACCTAAGTACATCTGCATTAAATAAGCAACTTTGTATGGCTCATTCTCAATAGGAATATTCATTAAATAATTTGTAAGCATTTGTTGTTCGTCAATTTCTAATGCTCTAACGATTTTAGGTGGTTTATTACTTCTAGGCTCGATAACTTCTATCATAGGATTTTCTAAAATGTATCCTTTATTTAAAGCATATTTAAAAGCTTGTGCAAACTGGTCTTTTTCTTTTGATATTGTTGACTGACTGTAATTTTTTAATGAATTAAGATATGCTTGTATTTCGTCGCTTGTTATATCCTCAATGTTCTTTTTAGTAAAGGGTTCTTTTTCTAATTTTTTTATTGCTGATAGTATTCTAGTATATTGAGTTTCTTTTATAATGTTCATGTCTAACTTCCTTTTTGCCAATGCTCTCATAAGTTGATTTAAAGGGATTCCATTATTTTTAATATATATGTCATTACCTTTTTGACATTGTATAGTTTTTAAAAAATTTTTTGCTTCTTGTTCTGTTAAAAAAGATTTTGTCTTTCTTATTTCTTCTAAACTGTTTTTTTCTTTTATATAATAGGTACATCTAAATCTTTTGTCTTTTTTATCATAGTAAACACTACCAGTCCTATTTTTACTGTTTTTCATAGTTACCACCACCTAAACTCTTTTTTGCATTTTCCATATTAAGTAGGCAAGTAGCATTATTTGATTATTTTTTCCAATATTTATTGAAGGAAAGTCATTTCTTTTAAATGTTCTATAAGCCACAGTTTCACAAATACCTAAATCATTCATAACATCTTTTACTGTAAGCATTCTAAAAGGATTTTTAACTCTTCTAATAGTATCTATTGCCATACGTTCTTCTGGTGTTAATACTTCTTTTGTTTCAATTATTATATTTTTAGTTTCTGTATTTTGAATCTCATTATTTATTGTTTTAGTTAAATTATTTATTTCTTCCATATTTTTAATTACCTTTCTTCTTATTTTTTATTATTATTTTGGATAAATTTTAAAATTAATGTTTGAATACCTAAAATTATTTTCAAAATGTCGTCATTCATATTGCTATTTATATCTATTTCAATATCGTCATAATTGTTTCGCTCTATAAATGACATTTTATTAATATTCTTCTTAGGTTTAACTGTGCTGTTATAGTTAAAACTTGCATTTTTCAAAAATTTTAAATACTTAATAACTTGTTCTTTACTTAATGACTTAAAGTTTTCATTTTCTTTACAAGTTATAGCAATGTTTCCTCTTATGCTTTTGCCAATACTTAAAAACTTTGTATTAATGTATATATTGGGGTTTAAATTTTTGTTATCTTTTTTGTATATTATTGATATATCATCATAGGGAATTATTTGTATTTCCCCGTTTTAGTAAATTTTCAAAACTACCTATATCATTTTTTATTTTTTGTAAAGTAGGTGTTTTTCCAACTTCTTGATAAATGATTATAATTTCATTATTCTTCATAAAAATCACTGCTTTCAGTTTTTAATTTTTTTAAATATTCTTGATAAGCCAAATTATCTAAATATTTTCTGTTTTTAGGATTGTCCATACTAATTGTATTTTTAGTAAATAAATTGTCAGATTTTCTTATAAATTTTTTGTTTGTAATTGCTTTTGAAATTTTTTTCATTTTTTAAAAACTCCTTTAAAATAAATTTGATTTCTAGAAATCATAATCGTTCGAACTGATTACAGGATACAATGTTTTATTATTCAAAAGAGAAAAAGTCTAAAAAATCCAAAAAAAGCATAAATAAACATAAAAAAGAATAAAAAAGCTGAAAAATACACTTTCAAAAAATCTTTGAAAGTGTATTAAAATCAATGTTTTTTACTATTTGAAAATAAATTTTACGTTTAAATATAAAAAATCCTTGAAACATACTGATTTTAGTATAATTCAAGGACTTTTTTTAAAATAAACTATCCTTCAAAATCTTCTTTATTTGTAATATCTATATACCAACAGTCATTTTCACAAAAGTTTACTTTTTCTGCATCAGTAACTTTTAATAATTCCTTTATTTCATTTGTAAATTCAATATTATTTTTGGATATAACACATTTTCTATCATTAGGGATATTTTGTGAATTAGTTGCTCTTAAAACTCCTAGCATTAAATTATCCATATTATTTGAAATATTTACTGTTATAATTCCGACTTCATATTTATTATTATTTGGTTTATAATTTTCAAATATCATATCACAAGTATTGTTATTATCTGATAGCATATATCCTGTCATATAAATTTTATTTGTATTAAAATCCAATAAGTTGACTTCTACTATTTCAGAGTGTTCAATAATTTCTAGTTTAAATTTTAGAAAAGCAGTTTTCTTGGTTGTAGGATAAATTCCTTTATAATACATATATAACATATTAGTTTTAAATACATTTTTGCTATTTTCTTTATTAACAATTTTTTCAGAATTATCAAATAATCTGTTAACATTGATATTCATTTCATTACACATTATTGCAATTTGTTTAGGAGTAGGAGATGTAAAGCATTTTTCAAATCTACTTATTGTACTTTTAGTAACATTTAAGGCATAGGCCAAATTCTCTTGAGATAAGCCAGCTTTTTTTCTTTCATTTCTTAATCTTACTCCAAAATCTTTTTCATCAAATATAGCCATAATATCAACCCCTTTGAATATTATATCTACATCTTTAATTATATCATATTTTGACAGCTATTTCAATGATAAAAACACTCAATCTCTTGTGCCAGTTGATTTTTAAGAAAAAATGTGATATAATATAATTATCTATAAATAGATAGAATGGCTTTTGTCATTCCGCAAGCAATGCTTGTGATTAGTCAATAATCTCAGGCATTGCAGTGCCTGACTTTTTCGATATATAACTTTCATTTTTGATTGTTTCTATATCTTGACTAATTATTTATTTACAGAAATAAAAAGAAAGGAAACAATCGACCATGAAAAAATTAAGAGTTATTCGGATGGCCAGGTACATAGAGCCATTCGGTTTTGGAGGATAACTTCCTCCAATTTCTGTTGATTTTTTTTATTTTTTAGTTTATAATATACTTAGTAAATAAGTTAACTGCAATTAGCTTATTTATATAGCTTGAAAGCTTTTCTTGGTCGATTGTGCTTTCAAGCTTTTATTATGATTATTTAATAAGTTGCAGAAAATACAACATTTTTTAAATTATTTTAAAATTTTATAGTTTTGATAAAAAATTAGTCCTAAACCATATATTTCGATTGTAAAAGTTGCAATATATACAATTTTCGTTGCATATATTGTAACTTTTGATTTTTTGAATAGTTTCTATAAAATTGCTATACTGATATTGTAATAAAAATTATCATTATAAAGCAATAGATTAAAAAAATTATTTTTGGGGGAATATCAATGAATGTTGATACTAATATAGTAATTAGCCCTAAACAAATCATAATAATATTTAATATACTTCGTGATATAGGGTTAAATACTAGCCATAGAGGTACAAAATATCTTAATAAAGCCGTTCAAATATTAGTAATTGCTAATAATGATATTGTTGTGATAAAAGATATTTACAATAATGTTGCAAATTTCTATGGCAATATTACTCCAAAACAAGTGAAAAATGATATTTCTTATGCACTAAATAGCAGGACAGAAGAAAAAACAATAAACAATTTTGAAAAAATTTTTGGTTTTGAATATGATCAATATTATTTTACTAATAAAATTATCATTGAAGAAATTGCACGAATAATAAAAGTTCAGTATTAGTAATAAACTATGGCTAAAGAGTTTTCGCAAAAGATAAAATAGTAAATAAAAAAATGCAATTAAATTGGTTGAAAAATACAATATGTAAATTCAAATTTTAAAGCTAATTCTGTAATTTTAGTAAAATAATTAACATCAGTCAATGCTAAAATAAATTGATAAATCAAGAATTGACAAATATTAATTATTTTACTAATCCTTCATAAGGTGACACGATTCTTTTATATTGTTTTTTATCAACTCAATTATATTAAAAGAGCGATAAAATGTCATCTTATTTTTATTGATTTTTCAATATTTTTAAAAGTTTTAATTGTGAGAAAACATGTCGTAAATTTGATTTTAAAACTATCTACTTTTTATTTTATTTCTTTTTCTAAAAATTTTGTTACAAAAAATGGAGAAATTTTTTTGTAGGGTAAAATAATTCTCTTACAGAAATTACCAATTACATTTTATATATTTGAAGAATTATTGTAGTTAGTAATTCTTCAAATTCCTTTGGATAATCTATATACCTATTCATTTTCCTTTTTGTGCTTAACTTTACTAAATTTCCATTTTTTATTTACTCTATCATACCTTTTACCCATCTTTATTATGTTATAGCATAACTTCTTTAATATAGATAAATTTTCCATTGCATTATCTTTTCTATTTCTACTTAAATCTTCATAAAAATACATATCTAATACCCAATGTAAATTATTTTCTATTTGCCAGTGCTTTCTTATTATCTTTGCTAGTTCTTCTATTGGTAAGTTTGTACTAGAAAAATAATATCTTACACTATTATCATGTACAGTGGTATTATGTATTGACATTATTACACATTTTATATGTTTCCATTTTTTATCTTTTAACCAACTTACATTTTTTAATTTCACATATATTCTTTCTTCTTCTCGTCCATGTGTGTTTTCTCTTGTTACATATACTTCAAACTTCTCACTATAACTATTCTTATATTCTAAATAACCTATTCTTTTCTTAGATTTAACTTTTTGATCAAAATCTTTTTCTATCGAATCATTAAAAAAGTCTATTGTATCTTTATTTGCTCCTCTTATGGCTTTTTCATCTATTATTATCTGTTTTCCTGTTTGCTCATGAACCATTGCATTTATCCATTTTAAAAATATTTCTAAAAATTATTCTGCTGGTATTAATCTAAAAACATTCTATTAACCTTTTCAATTTAATATCTCTATCTTTTGTTTTTTTAAATATTTTATCAAAAAAATTAATATTTGTCTTTATTTTTTTATGGTAATTTTTGTCAGAGAATTATTTTCCCCTAAGTTTTTTTGATAATATATTGAAAAGAAAAAAAGGTTGTGATAGAATAATATTGGTTAAACCTGTAAAAATATACAAATGAAAATAAGGAGGAAAAAATAATGAAAAAGGAAAAAGGAATAACATTAATAGCCTTAGTCATCACGATCGTGGTTTTGCTAATACTAGCAGGAGTAAGCATAGCAACACTAACAGGACAAAATGGAATATTAACAAGAGCACAAAACGCAAAAGAAGAGACAGAAAAAGCAAGTGTAATAGAACGAGCACAGACAGATATAATAGGAGAACAAGCGAAGACAACAAGTGGAGAAATAACAGAAGAAGCGTTAAAAACAGTATTAGAAAAATATTTTGAAACTGTACCAGAAGAATTACCAGAAGATTTAACAACATTAGAATTAAAATCAAAAGAGGAATATGGAGGACATCTAATAAAGGTGTCAGAAATATATTCAGGAACATTGGAGAAAGAAAAGAAACCAATAGAAATATCAGAGTCATATACAGCAAATTTTGCAGATATGAATAATGATGGAGTAGCAGAAGGAATAATATATGCAGATTTAGCAGTAGGAGGAAAAGGAATATGGAATAATGACAGTTGGAGTAATTATACATATGAAGAAGAAACAGGATTAAAAGAGTATTATATAAAGAATGAAAATTATACAGAGACTAAGTTTGGAAATGTAACAGGAAAATTAATAGCCCCAATAGAAGGGGCAAGTGGAAAAGATAGATTTTATGTAATGGCATTAGAAGACATAAATCCAGGAACACTTTATTGTTGGTATGATGCAGCATATGGAAAACTAGACAAAACAGTAGCTACTGGATATAATGATTTTGGAGACGGAAAAGAAAATACAGAATATGTAATGAATAAATTCGACTTAGGGGAAACAGAAGGAGGCTGGGGATCTCAAAATGATGGAACGTATGCCGATATGTGGGGAGTAGAAGAATTAAGAAATAAAGTGAAAGAAGGATGGTTTGTACCATCAAAAGCAGAATGGGCAGCATTTGGAGATATAGCAACAAGGACATTAGGTTTAACTACAAGTAATTATGATACATATGGATTAAGTGCTTGGTACTGGTCTTCTTCGCAGGGCAATGCAGACAGCGCATATGACGTGCGCTTCTACTACGGAAACATTGGCTACCGCATTGTGAATGGCAGCCGCTCTGTCGGCCTGAGTGCGACTTTCTAATTTTGTAAAAAATTAGAAGAAGAAAAGCGTTATGTAAATAACGCTTGAAGCTCCCCAAAAGAAAACTTCGTAAGAAGTTTTCTTTTGGGGAGCTAAACGAAGAATGGAAAGGAAAGAAATGAGTGAAATAGTAAAACCAAAAAAGAATCATTGGACACAAGCAAAAGTAGATAGTGCAAACAAAAAAATAAACCAAGAAATATACAAAAGGAATAGACAAGCACCGATAAATATAAAAATAGATGATATGGCTATATTCATAAATGATAGAATAACAAGAAGAGGGATTGCCAAAGGGTTAGTTAGAATTCAAGAGGATTTGAATAAAAATCTTCTTGAAGTAGAAAAATATACAATCAAAGCACTTATGCTAGAAGATAAAAATAATCAACTTGATTGCCTATTGAAAGCAAAAGAAATCATGAAAATTGAGTTATGGACAGATATAAGGTTTCTCATGGTAAATAAAGCGATAACTCCAGGGGAAATAAGTGAATTGATAAGAAGACAATTAGAGATAGACAAAAATATAGATAAATGGATACTTTCAATAGAGAAAGCTATATCCGCCAATGGGTAAGATTAGCAAACTTTTATTAATTAAATGAAAGAAATTTAATATAATGAAAGTGGTTGCTCCACCAAGTGAATTGGTATTATCAAAAGTTGAGCAATATTAAACTGTGTAAGACGGAGTCTGTTGTATTTGGAGTGCTTGGTACTGGTCTTCTTCGCAGAACAATACAAACAACGCATATAACGTGAACTTCAACAACGGAAACATTAACAACAACAATGTGAATAACAACAACTCTGTCCGCCTGAGTGCGAGTTTCATTATATTAAAAAATACCTTTCTTTTGGTTAAGAAAGGTATTTTTTAAGAGGTGAATATGAAAGATATAGTAACATTTGAAGAATTATATGAGGCATATATATTATGTTTAAAAAATAAAAAGAATAAAGCAGGTACATATAATTTTGTAAATTATGATTTATGTGCTAATTTAATGAATTTACTAGAAGAATTAAACAATAGAACATATAATCCTAAACAGTCAAATTGCTATGTAATAACAGACCCAGCTTTAAGAGAAATTTATGCAGCACAATTTAGTGATAGAATAGTACAACATTTTTATATGAAAGAAATAGAAAATATATTAGAAGATGAACTGATAGAAGGATGTTGCTCTTGTAGAAAAGGAAAGGGAACAGATTACGCCTTGGATTTATTAAGAAACTATCTTGTGCAAACATCAGAAGGTGGAAAAAAAGATTGTTATTTTTTAAAAATAGACTTATCAGGATATTTCATGTCCATTGATAGAAAACAAATTAGTGATAAATTTTTTCAATTAATAGAAAATAAATATAATGGAAAACATAAAGAAACATTATTATACTTAACCCCAATAATTTTTGAAAATAATCCAGCATTAAATTGCAAATATAGATGTAATGAAAAAATAAGAAATAAAGTTCCAGACAGAAGAAAAATGGATTCTAAATCTGATTATGGTATGGCAATAGGAAATTTAACAGCACAAGCAGGAAGTAATTTGAATTTAAGTAATTTTGATAAATTTGTTATAGATGAATTAAGATTAGAAAAATATGTAAGATATGTCGATGATATAGTAATCGTATCTAGAAAAAAAGATAAATTAATTAAATCATTACCAATAATAATAAAAAAATTAGAAGAGACTCATCAAAAAGTAAATATGAAAAAAACAAAAATAGATACAGCATATTATGGTGTAAAATTTTTAGGAAAAGTTTCATATCCTTATGGATATCAAAAACCTAGTAAACAAGTAATTATTAGAATTGGTCAAAAAGCAAAAACAATAAAATATACAAGTTGTGAAAGTTTACTAGCAAAAGTGAATTCACAAATAGGTAATTTGAAAAATTATAACTGCAGAAATCTTATATCACAATATGCTGATTTATTGCCAAAGGAAGTAGAACAAATTATAAAATTTAATAAAGACAAAAATAAATTTTACTTAAAGAGCAATGACAGGTGTAATGATATTAAAAGATAACTAATTTATTACTATATAAAGTGCTGATATTTGAAGTGAACCCAAATTATTAGACAAAAATATGTTTAATAAGGAGGGTTCATTTTATGGAAAAAAGTAAATATTCAAATGATTTTAAGTTAAAAGTAGTAAAATATTGTATTGAACAATATCGTGGTTATAGAGACACAGCAAGATATTTTAATATTCCATCATCGACGACAGTAAAAAAATGGGTAAAAAAATATACTGAACATGGAGAAAAAGGATTAGAGAAGAATAAAAAAGCATCTTATAGTGGCGAATTCAAACAAAATGTGATAGAATATATGAATAATAACCATTTATCTTTTCAAGAAACAGCTATTCATTTCAATATATCAGGTGCAGAAGTAATTAGTAAATGGGAAAGTATATATAAAAAGAAAGGACCACTAGTCCTATATAAGGAACAACGTGGCAAAAGTAAAAATATGAATTCCAAACCAAGAAAAAAGAGATTATCTAAGGAAAACGAAGACGATTTAATCGCTGAAAATGAAAGACTTAGAATGGAGAATGCCTACTTAAAAAAATTGCAAGCCTTAGTTCAGAAAAGAACAAAGCCAAAACATCTGAAAAAGTAATAGTAATAGATGAATTAAGGCATGAATTTAAATTAAAGGCTTTGTTAAAATATGCAGAAGTAACAAGAAGTACGTTCTATTATCAATTAAATAAAATGAAAGAACCAGATAAATATAAGGAAATAAAAGAAGAAATTACAGCAATTTATCATGAAAATAAAGGAAGATACGGATATAGAAGAATGACAATGGAACTTCACAATCGAGGCTTTAATATAAACCATAAAACAGTTTCAAAACTCATGAAAGAATTAGGATTACAATGCTTTGTAAGGGCACGAAAATATAAATCATATAAAGGAGAGATTGGAAATATCTGTGATAATCTTTTAAACAGAGAATTTGAAGCAGAAGAACCAAATCAAAAATGGGTTACAGATGTAACAGAATTTAAGATACATAATGAAAAATTATATTTATCACCGATAGTTGATTTATTTAATGGAGAAGTAATAAGTTTTAATTTATCTAGGCATCCAGTATTTGCACAAGTGGTAGAAATGTTAGAAAAGGCATTTAGTAAGATTCCAGATAATATAAATTTGATATTACACTCTGATCAAGGGTGGCAATATCAAAAGAAACAGTATCAAGCATTATTAAAAGATAAATGAATTAGACAAAGCATGTCAAGAAAAGGAAATTGCTTAGATAATTCATTGGCAGAAAATTTCTTTGGTTTATTGAAATCAGAATTATTTTATATGAAAGAATATAAAACAATAGAAGAATTAGAAAAAGATATAATAGAATATATAGATTACTATAATAATAAAAGGATAAAATGCAAATTAAAAGGAATGAGTCCTGTACAATACAGAATTCATTCCCAAGTTGCCTAGTATTAACTAAAAAGTATCCAATTTTTTGGGTTCAGTACAATTTATTACACGAAATATGAATTGCTCAGGAAAAACATATTAGACCTCAAACTTTGGTGTGTTTTTGCATCTTTCCTATAAAGCTACTATTAGATAAAAGTTTGTAGTATTTTTGATTGATAATGAATTAATTATATTATAATATATTTATAAAAAGTTTATAAGTATATATAAACGAAAAATTTATAAAGTGTTGAATATAATATAAATTAGTGTGCCAACTTAAAAATGTATAGTTAACATACTTTATAATTATTTAAAATTTTTTAACTTTATTTGGTAATATTTTATTTGCACGAAATTTGCACGAGAAAAATAAAAAAATGCTTCAAAATCAACGATTAGCCAACTTGTAAGAATTCCCTGCCCACCATAAAATACAAGAAATTGTATTTTATTTTTTACTGCAAAAACGAACAAAAGTTCTAAAAAAGGGGCGAAAATGAATTTTAAAACTAATAAGGAAAAAGGCAATTCTGGATTAGCAATGTCAATTGCATATTTTACAACTAATGGTTATACTGTTTCGATACCATTAAATGATACACAAGATTATGATTTAATTATTGAAAAAAATAATGTATTGAGTACTGTACAAGTAAAAACAAGTGGATGTATAAGTAAAAGTAAAAATTATCAAGTTGCTTTAAAAAGTTGTGGAGGAACAAAAGGAAAAACATATAAAACTTTGATAGATACAGATATAGACTATTTGTTTATTTTATTAGAAAATAAAGATATTTATTTAATTCCAAAAGACATAATAAAAAATAAGACAACAATAAATATTTGCGATAAATATAAAAAATTTAAAGTTGAAATTTGATTATATAAAAGATTAATAGCTACAACTTTTTAGTTCTAAAAAAGTTATAACTTAATATAAATGTAATAAATATTTATATTGAGGTGATCTATATGGAAAGCTATAAAGATGACAAACAAGAAATTTTAAAATCATTAGGAAAAGGACTGTTAATTTCATTTATTATGACAATTTTAATACTATTAATTTTCTCAATTATTTTAACATTTACTAATATTAGTGAAAAAACGATAGTACCTGTAATAATAATAAGTACAGCAATAAGTATATTAATTGGTAGTTCAATTTCAAATATAAGAATCAAGAAAAATGGTATTCTAAATGGAGCATTAATAGGAGGAGGATATATTTTAATATTGTATTTACTTTCAAGCATATTAAATGCAAGATTTAATTTAAATATTCAAAGTATAATAATGATATCTGCTGGAGTAGTGTTTGGAATACTAGGTGGAATAATAGGAGTTAATAAAAGATAGAAAAAATCTATAAATTGTTAAGCAAAATTATACATTTTAAATAAGTAATAAAAAGACTGAAAACATATATTTTTCAGCCTTTTTAGTTTGTGAAAATTTTACATTTGTCATATTTTGTCGATGAAAAATTCAACAAAATACACATAAATAGTTGACAATAATTCAAAATGCTATTATAATGCAATTACATTTTCATAATAATTCTATAATTTTTAATTATATCAAAAAGCCGATTAAAGGCAATTTTAGAATCAGTATTTTAAAGTCTTAAAATCTAGAAAAAATCAAGAAACAACCAATTAAATATCTAATAGAAAGGAGGCAACTTTTTGAGTAAAAGGAAAAAAGTTATCATAGTTTCTAGCATATTAATAATAATGCTATTAGCTTTTATTGGAGGACAAGCATATGCTAAATATATTAGTCAAGTAAGAGGTAATGGTATAGCGGAAATTGCAACATGGAGTTTTAAAGTAAATGGACAAAAAGAACAAGTGCAAGAAATAAAATTAGTTTCAACATATAATAGTGAAACACTTGTAAATAACAAGATTGCTCCAGGTACAAGTGGAAGTTTTAATATCATAGTAGATGCAACAGGTTCAGAAGTAGGAATCAAATATAATATAAAATTTGCAGAAGAATCAAACAAACCACAAAACCTAAAATTTGTATATGGTGGAAAAGAATATGATTCAATAAAACAACTTGGAGATGAATTATCTGGAACTATCGCAGCAAATGAAGAAGACAAAACACGTACAATTAATGTTCAATGGAAATGGAACTATGAAACAGGAAGTAGTGCTGAACAAATAAATGCAAATGATATTATAGACACAAATGATGCGATAAGTATTGCAAATTATACATTTCAAGTGATTGTAACAGGAACACAAGTAGAACCACAAGCATAACAAATTTATAGAATTATGAAAATGAAAGCCTTTATACTGAGTAAGTAAAGGAGGCTAAAAAGTTTCCTTTACTTATGAAATAAAAATGAGGAGGTTATATGAAAAATAAAATAAAACAAAGAAAAAAACTAATTATAATAATGATAATAGCATTAATAATAATTCTATTTTTTATTGGTTTTAGTTTTGGAAAAACATATTCAAAAACAGATATACAAGGAAGTTCAGAAATTGCAAAACCAATAATGAAAGTAGAAAATTCAAGTAAAATTAATATAACAAATCAAAATCAAGAAGGAATATATGAATTTAAAATAAAAAATTTTGAAGACGAAAATAATATAACTAGTGTAGAAATGGAATATTATATTGAAATATTAACAGATATAAGTGATTTAATAGAAATAGAATTATATAAAAATGATCAATTAATAGAAATAGAAAATAATAGAACTAAAACATTTAATATGGTAAAAGACATAGAACAAGAAGATAAGTATAAAATAAAAATAAAATATAATGAAAAATCTAATATCTCAATGGAAGATATAATACAAGAATTACAAATAAAAGTTCATTCTCAGCAAAAACAAAGTTAGTGTATAATTGATTTTTCCTAACCATGTTTAATTGGAAAGGAAGGCATTAAAATGAAAAATTTAAAAGAAGATAGAAGAAAAATATTAACATTAATTTTAATATTTAGTGTAATACTAATTTTTATATATAAAATTGCACAGGACAAAAATTTAAATTCTCAACAAGACATAATTTTTTTCAAATTATTTAATTCAAATTATTCAAAAAAAGACGGTGAAAAATCCAAACAGTACAAAATAAACATAGATAAAGAAAACACATATTATAAAACAACATTAAGTTTATTGCAAACAGTAGATAAAACAACAATGGTAAATGAAAAAATTAAACCAGGTGTAAAAGGAAAATTTTATATTATATTAAGTTCAAATAAAAATTTAAAATATGAAATACAAATTTTAGACAAAAACATAAAACCTAAAAATTTTAATTTTAATATAAAACAAGCAAAAGGATTAATTCTTTTAGGAGAAATCAAAAAAATACCAATAGAGTGGGAATGGATTTACGAAAGTGATGAAAATCAAGATATTCAAGATACAAAAGATGGAGAAAATTTAAGAAAATATGAATTTCAAATTTGTACAATTGGAAGTTAAAACAGAAAGGGATGAAATAAAATTGAGAAAAGTAACAGTCTTTTTTTGTGTTTTTATATTAATAGTATTAATAAGTTTAAATTGCTATGCTAAATATGTAATAGAAAGTAACATAGAGGTTGCAACCATAAAAATAGATGGAGAAAGACCAATAATAGAATTGGTAGAAATAGAAAATAGTAATAATAAATATCCACAATATGCAAGTGAAAGACATACAATAAAAGCTAAAATAAAAGTAATAGAAAAAAATATACAAAGAAATAATTTTGATAAAAACCGCATAAAAATAATTGTTGGAGAAAATGCAATAGTTCCTCAAATATATCAAATAAGAAGAATACGCAAAGATAGTACAAGCATAACATATGAAATTACATTAAACAAAATATTAGGGGATGGAAGGTTAAAAATAAAAGTACCAGAAAATACTATTATAGATATCGGAAATCAAACAAATGAAGAAATGTTATTTGATACAGGAATAAATATAGATAATACATCGCCAATAACCAGTTTTTACCAAAAACAGATTGATGATGGAAAAATTAGAGCAGAAATAACCACAAATGAAGAAGTACAGGAATTAAATGCATGGAATATAAATGAAAATAAAAATGTAATTACTAAAGATTTTGAATGTAATGTTACATATCCACTAAAAGTATATGATTATGCAGAAAACTATACAGAGTTAGTGGTAGGAGTTACAAAAGCAACAAATATAATTATGAAATATGGAGCAATTAGTGAGAATAAAAATTGGAGTTTTGGACAAGGTAACGGAGACACTGCAGGGAAAGAATCTATTATATACAATCCAAATAATAGAACAGAGGCAATTTCGTTTTATACAGCAGGGAATATTGAAGATGACTTTATTCAGCTTCAAGCTTATGCATACACATATTGGGGAGAAGGTAAAAAAGGAAATTGCTATACGTATGAAATATGGTATAATTCAGGATATAATCCAAGCCCAAGTGAATATTTTTCATTAAAAAATGGAAATATAATTAATTTAAATGGAAAATATTCACTATTAATTGGACGGAACAGCAATGAATAGAAAAGGAAACAAAGGAAATACTAGCAATGGAATTCCAGAAGATATATCAAAACAACATCTTTTTGGAATTAGTGCATTAAGAATGAAATTAAAAGATACAAGTTATTATTCTATTGTGTATCAAATATGGGTACAAAACCAAGGATGGTTGGAAGCAAAGTCAGATGATATAGAAACAAAATATTCATATGATAGACCAATTGGTGGATATAGAGTATCTTTAATCCCTAAAACTGAAAAACAATATTTAATAGATTTTTGGAATAGAGACATAGGAAGTGATAATATAAAATAAATTAATAAAAATAGTTGATATTTTTTCCATTTTAATATAAAATCGTAGTTGATTAATTCAAAGGAGGACAAAATGGTTACATTAGAATCAGTTCAAAAGAATACAGAAGTTGAAGCTTTGATATTAGGAGCACAAAAACAATTAGACGGATTGGGCTACACAGAACATAGTCATAGGCATATATCAATAGTATCTAAAAGAGCAGGAGATATACTGGAAAAATTAGGTTATCCAGAAAGAACAGTTGAATTAGCTAGAATTGCAGGGTATTTACATGATATAGGAAATTGCGTTAATAGAACAGATCATGCACATAGTGGAGCTATAATGGCGTTCAATATATTAAAAGATATGGGAATGCCTGTAGAAGAAAGAACAGAAATTATGATGGCAATAGGAAATCATGATGAGTCAACAGGAACAGCTGTTAGTGAAATATCAGCAGCATTAATATTAGCAGATAAGTCAGATGTTCATAGAAATAGGGTAACAAATACTAATTTATCTACTTTTGATATTCATGATAGAGTGAATTATGCAGTAACAAATGCACAATTAGATTTAAATAGTGAAGAAAGAAAAATTATTTTAAACTTAACTATTGATACTAAATTATGTCCAGTATTAGATTATTTTGAGATATTTATGAATAGAACAATGATGAGCAAATATGCAGCTAAATATCTAAAAGTATGGTTTGAATTAGTAATAAATGGAACAAAGCTATTATAATAATCAATAACTTAAAAATGGAGGAAATATTATGAAAAAAGTAAAAATGTTAACAATTGTATTTGCAATTATATTAGTAACTATAGTAGCAGTTTTAGGTATATATATTCCTAAACAAAACAGAATGGAAAATATAGTTAAAGAATATTCTTATGGAATGGACTTAAAAGGTGGTAGGGTTATAACATTAAAACCAGATACATCAAATAAAACAGTAATTAAAGATTCAGAAGGAAAACAAGTAGAAAATGCAACAAATTTATCTGATGAAGAACTAACAGCAAAAGGATATACAAAAGAAGAAGTTGCATATAACTCATCAGATGTATTAACAGAAGAAAATTATGAAAAATCAAAAAGAATATTAGAAGAAAGATTCAAAAGTTTAAATATAGAAAATTATGAAATTAGACTTGATAAACAAAGTGGAAATATGACGATAACAATTCCAGAAAATGATTCTACAGACAATATTGTAAGTAATTTAGGAACTAAAGGAAAATTTGAAATAGTTGATAGTGATACAAATGAAGTATTAATGAATAACGAAGATATCAAAAAATCAAATGTAATGTATGGATCAAATTCAAACTCAAAAACTGCAAGTTCATCTGGAACAATAGTATATTTAAATATTGAATTTACAAAAGATGGTGCAAAAAAATTAGAAGATATTAGTGGAAAATATACAAACACAACAGGAAACACAACAAACACAACAAACACAGAAACAAATGAAGAGAATAATAGCACAACAACAGATAGTACAAGTTCAACAGCTAAAAAGATAACAATGAAAATAGATGATGAAACAATAATGAGTACATCATTTGACGAAACTTTAAAAACAGGAAAATTGCAATTATCAGTAGGAAGTAGTTCAACAGATACAAAAACAATTCAAGGTTATATTGCTCAAGCACAAAGTATGGCAACAGTATTAGATTCAGGAAATATGCCTGTAAAATATAGTGTTGATGAAAATCAATATGTATTATCAGATATAACAAAAAATGATATAAATACAGTATTTTATGTAATGAGTGGAATTGTTGCAATAGCACTAATTGTACTAGTTATAAAATATAAAATGCAAGGATTACTTGGAGCGATTTCTTATATTGGATTAGTAGCAATATTCTCATTAATATTAAGATATACAAATGTAGTAATAACAATAGAAGGCATTGCAGGAATAGCAATAACATTAATAATGAGTTATATATTTATAAACAAATTGTTAGCTAAATTAAAAGGAAAAGAATTAAATAAAACAATAATAAATAGTGCAATAAAAGAAACATATAAAGAGTTCTTTATAGCAATAATACCAATTATAATTGCAAGTATAACATTCAGCTTTATTAGTTGGGAACCTATTAGTAGTTTTGGAATGGTAATGTTCTGGGGAATAGTTCTAATTGCTGCGTATAACATTTCTATAAGCAATTTATTATTAAAATTAAAAGCAAGCAATAAATAAGAATTAAATAAAACTAATAATGGGAGGAATTTATAATGGATAAAATAAAAAATATAAATAATAAAACAAAATTAATTTTTACATTAATGATATTAATAATCATAATAGGAATAGCAATTACAGCTACAATAGGATTGAATTTTGACTTAAAATATCAATCTGCACAAAAAATAGAATTATATATAAAAAAAGATTTTGAAATATCAGACATGCAAAAAATAGTAAATGAGGTTATGCCAAAAACTCAAACTATAATCCAAAAAGTAGAAGTTTATGAAGATACTGTATCAATAACAGCCAAAGAAATAACAGATGAACAAAAACAAGAAATAATAACAAAAATAAATGAAAAATATGAATTAGATTTATCAGCAGATAATATAGAAATAACTTCAGTACAAAATTTACAAGGAAGAGATATTGTAAAAAAATATATAATACCAATTATAATAGCAACAATTATAATATTAATATATATGGTAATTAGATATAATAAATTAGGAAAAATGGCAACAATCTTAAAAACAATAGCTGTTTTAGCTTTAGTAGAATTGATGTTTTTAAGTGTTTTAGCAATAACAAGAATACCAGTATGTGAATTTACAATGCCAACAGCAGTAACTTTATATGTATTGACATTAATAATAATAACAACAACTTTTGAAAAACAGCTAGAAATTAAAAAAATAGAAGAAAACAAAAAATAAAGTTAAAACAAAAAATAAAGAATAGTAGAAATATTATTCTTTATTTTTTATTTTAACTACAAAATATTGACTAAAACGTAAAAAAAGTATAAAATTTCTATATATTGGAGGTATTATGGATAATAGAAAACAACACATTAGAAATTTTAGTATAATAGCACATATAGACCACGGAAAATCAACACTTGCAGATAGAATGATAGAAATGACAGGAGTATTATCTAAAAGAGAAATGGAAAGCCAAGTATTAGATAATATGGAAATAGAAAAAGAAAGAGGAATAACTATCAAATCACAAGCTGTAAGAATGATATATAAAGCAAAAGATGGTCAAGAATATACATTTAATTTAATAGACACACCGGGTCATGTGGATTTTAATTATGAAGTATCAAGAAGCTTAGCTGCATGTGATGGTGCAATTTTGGTAGTAGATAGTAGTCAAGGCGTTGAAGCACAAACACTTGCAAACGTATATTTAGCAATAGACAACAATTTGGAAATATTACCAGTATTAAATAAAGTAGATTTACCAAATGCTAGAGTAGATGAAGTAAAAAAAGAAATAGAAGACATAATAGGGATTCCTGCAGAAGATGCACCATGTATATCAGCTAAAACAGGATTAAATGTAGATGAGGTATTAGAAAGAATAGTAACAGATTTACCAGCACCAGAAGGTGATAATAATGCAAAAACTAAATGTCTTATTTTTGATTCAGTATATGATAATTATAAAGGTGCACTAATTTATGTTAGGGTTATAGATGGAAAAATCAAAGTTGGTGACGAAATTAAATTAATGGCGACAAATAAGGAATTCACTGTTGCAGAAGTTGGATATTTTGTACCAGGTTCATATATGCCAACAAAAGAATTACAAGCAGGAGAAGTTGGATATATTGCAGCAAGTATAAAAAGATTATCAGACATTCATGTAGGAGACACTGTAACACTAAAAAATAATCCCTCAGAAGAACCATTAAAAGGTTACAAAAAAGTAACACCTATGGTATATTGTGGGTTATATCCTATGGATGGTAGTCAATATGAGGCTCTAAAAGAAGCGCTTGAAAAATTAGAATTAAATGATGCAGCACTTCAATATGAACCAGAAACTTCAGCAGCACTTGGTTTTGGATTTAGATGTGGATTTTTAGGATTGTTACATTTGGAAATAATAGAAGAAAGATTAGACAGAGAATTTGATTTAGGATTAATAACAACAGCACCATCAGTAATTTATAAAGTACATAAAACAGATGGAGAAATAATTGAATTATATAATCCAGAAGATTTACCTAAATCTCAAGAAGTATCATATATAGAAGAACCATATGTAACAGCAAATATTTTAACACCAAGAGAATATGTCGGAAATATTATGGAATTATGCCAAAAAAGAAGAGGTATTTATATTGACATGAAATACCTAGACGAAAACAGAGTAACATTAATATATGAAATGCCATTAAACGAAATTATATATGACTTTTTTGATAATTTAAAATCAAAAACAAAAGGATATGCTTCATTAGACTATGAATTTAAAGAATATAGAAGGTCAAGCTTGGTAAAACTAGACATATATATAAATGGAGAAATTGTAGATGCATTAAGTTTTATAGTACACCAAGATAGTGCATATGATAGAGGCAAAAAAATGGTAGAAAAATTAAAGACGGTAATACCTAGAAAACTATTTAAAATACCAATTCAAGCAGCAGTTGGAGGAAAAATAATTGCAAGAGAAACAATATCAGCAATGAGAAAAGATGTACTTGCTAAATGCTATGGTGGGGATATTACTAGAAAGAAAAAATTGTTAGAAAAACAAAAAAGAGGTAAAAAGAAAATGCGTGAAATTGGAAATGTAGAAATACCTCAAGAAGCATTTTTATCTGTGTTAAAATTAGACGATGAATAAAAAGGAGAGAAAGCAATAAAATGAAAGAAAAAAATAAAAAGAACAACAAATATTTAAAAGAAATAAAGACTAAACAAAAAACAAACAATTATGTAGCAGAAAAAAGAGAAAAGCCGGAATTTGATGATCAAGTAGAAGGAAGAAATGCAGTATTAGAATTACTTGAAAGTGGAAAAGATATAAATAAAATATTTGTAGAAAAAGGTGAAAAACATGGTTCAATACATAAAATAATAGCAATTGCAAAAGAAAGAAGAATCATAATAGTAGAAAAAGAAAAAAGACAAATGCAAGAAATGGCTCAAAATCAAAATTATCAAGGTGTAATTGCGATAGTTCCACCTTTTGAATATTGTGAAATAGAAGATATTTTAGAAGAAGCAGAAAAAAGAAACGAAGATCCTTTTGTATTAATATTAGATGGAATAGAAGATCCACATAATTTGGGTTCTATAATAAGAACTGCTGAAACATCTGGTATTCATGGAATAATAATTCCTAAAAGAAGAGCTGCTGCAGTAAATAGTACTGTTGCCAAAACATCTGCAGGAGCAGTTGAATATATGAAAATAGCAAGAGTTACTAATATTTCTGATGCAATAGATAAACTAAAAAGAGCAGGATTATGGATATGTGGAACTGACATAAATACAGAAAAATATTATTATAATCAAGATTTAACAGGACCAATAGGAATCGTAATTGGGAATGAAGGAAGCGGAATGAGTGAAAAGGTTAGAAAAAATTGCGATTTCCTTGTAAAAATTCCAATGAAAGGTAAAGTAACATCACTAAATGCATCTGTATCAACAGGAATAGTTATTTATGAAGCTTTAAAGCAAAGACTAAATAAAATGAAAGGAGAATAATAGTATGATGACGAAAAAGAAAAGAAGATTATTATTGATCTCGATAATAATTTTAGTAGTTATAATAATAATAGCAGCATTTACCATTATATATTTAAAAACAGATAAATTTAAATCAAATCAAACATTATTCTTTAAATATTTAGGAAAAAATATTGATACTATAAGTCAATTGCAATCAATTCAAACTAATGAAGAAAATAATAATGCTTATAAATCAACGATTGAAGCTAAAATTAATTACACAACAAACTTAGGAAAAACTTCAGAAGATACAAGTAACAGTATAAATCAGTTAAAATTAAAAATAGAAAGTCAAATAGATGAAAATAATCAATATGATTATAAAAAAATGCAATTGCAAAATGGAGAAAATGTAGAAACTACAATTGAATATTTACAAAATCAAAATGTAACAGGAATACGTTTTGGTGATTTGTTTGGACAATATATATCAGCTAATAATACTGATATAAGTGAGTTAATGGAAAAAATAGGATATAATAATGACGAATTGGCTACAATAATTAATCTTTTAAATATGAAAGAAAATTCATTAAATGAATTTAACTTTTCGGCAGAAGAATTAGAAACAATAAGGCAAACATATATAAAAATAATATCAGATAATGTTAGTTCTTCAAATTTTTCTAAGCAAAGCAATATGTTAATAAAGGTAAAGGATAAAAATTTTGCAGTAAATGCATATAGTCTAAATTTGACAAAAGAAGAATTAAATAATATTTATATAAAATTGTTAGAACAAGTAAAACAAGATGAAATTATTTTAAATAAATTAGATAAAATACAAGAAAAGATATCAGCAATAAAGGAAAGTACAAATAGTGATACAAATATTAAGGAAAAATTTATAGAAAAAATAGAAAAAACAATTAAAGAGATCAATTCAAATAATATAGGAAGTGAAACAACAAAAATAATTGTTTATGAAAATAAAAAACAAACAGTTAGAACCGCGATCCAAACACCTGATTATGAAATAGATTTTGATTATACTAATTTGGATGGTGAACAATATGTAAATATCGAAAAATTAATAGAAGAAAAAAATGAGAAAAGTTTTACATTTGACAAAACGGATGAAAAATCAACAATAACAATAGAAAATAATAATAATGAAGAAAATCCAATAACAATTTCATTTGAAAAAACAAATGATATACAAAACAACAAACAAGTAAAAAAATACTTATTAAAATATGAAGATAAGTCTCAAAGAGCAGAACTAAATGCTACTCAAGAAATAGATGAAACCATTAATGATGAAAAAGAAAACTTCACTACTGATAATGCAGTAAATTTATCAAATTTAAATGAAGAACAAGCAAAGCAAATACAAGAAAGAGTGAAAAGTGGTGTAAACGAAAAAAAAGAAAAAGTAAAAGAAAATATAAAAATAGATGATATAGTAAACATGCTAAAAAATATTGGAATAATGAAAGAAGATACTAAATTAAATTCTCAAGGGGCGACAGAAGCAGAAATAAATAGATATAATTCTAAATATGAAATACTACAAGGTGAAAAATTAGATGGTGAAAAAGTGATTACAATGATTGATACAATAAAAGATAATATTTCTGGAATTCAATTGGTATCTGGAGAAGAATTAAGATTAGAAATAAAAGAAAATGAAGGAAATGAACAAGTAGTAAGCACATTAAAAACATACTTTGATAAAAATAAAGATAGACAATACAATGCAAAAGTGGAATATGATGAAAATAAGTTTGTAAAATACATTAATTTAACAATCTTACCTAAAGAAGAATAGAGCAAGAATAAAAAAAGACCTATAATAATTAATTTATTATAGGTCTTTGAAAATAATAAAGTATGATATATGAAAAAAATATAGCTCTAAAAAGGCTTAAAATAAGCGTTTAAAGAAAGAATTAAAAAAAATCGAAAAAAACTTCAAAAAAAGTGTTGACAAAGAATAAAACATAGAGTATAATAAAAATCGTTCCGCAGGGATGGAACAAAAGAACATTGAAAAGTAAACAATAAAATCCTTTAGAGAATAAACCTAAGCGGTACGATTTCGAAAGAAATTAGTACTACAGAAATTCAAAAAAGATTTTTAAAAGTTTTTAGTAAAAAAGTAAGAAGCATTTAAAGAGCTTGAGAAAAACTTTAAGTTTGATTTATATAACTCGAAAGAGTAAAATATAGATACCAAAAACAAGAGAGTTTGATCCTGGCTCAGGATAAACGCTGG
>OJME01000541.1_pt1 | contig 33914 bp, 31 predicted proteins | sample 1597151 | NCBI WGS metagenome assembly OJME01 (sample SAMEA2452118, study PRJEB22498) | human gut metagenome | biome: human feces; feature: human gut; material: feces | place: Australia | collected 2012
CATGGCGAAGGACGCTATGACCGCGACCGCCACTATGAGCGCTACCACCACGACGGCCACTGCGACTGGGGCGATGAATGCCCGTTCTACAACGAGGATAAATAACCCCGCAAATAACCAGACAGCATAATAAAATAACCTAACAGCAGATTCGAAACATCCATAAACCTTTCCCCTTCTGAAAAACTAAAATCACGGTTACTGCTTTAACGGCAGCAGCCGTGATTTTTTGCTTTATTGCAAAGCCTAAACCGCAAACTTGCATTTTTTCATGGAAATACTGTAAGTATACTTATAATATTTCCTTGGAGTTGTTTATTTTTATAACTTTAGATTAATTAATTATTTAACACATTATCGATGATCTCCATCATTTTCTTGTTTTTCAGTTGTTTTTCAAACCGGACACAATAACCATCTTTACGTATTTGCTCAAAGAAAACTTCTGCACAATCAATTTTTATTTTTTCATAACCTCGCAAATTCTCTTTATTTTCAACATCTTTAGTTTCTACAATTAAGTTTAATTCATGCCTTCCATCGCTTTTCTTTACTACATACATAAAATCAGGACTATACGTTCCGCCTGCAATTGTCGGTATAGCAATACTTTTATTAGGTATCTTACCATATACAACAATTTCAGCAATATCACCTCCGGTAATATTTTCTTTTTCCAGCGGAGAATCATAAGCAATAAGGTCATATAAATATTTAGCGCTTGTTGAGCCTTCAACAAATTTTGTACCAACTCTGCCAATAGGAAGAGTTGGTTTTGCTGAACCATCAGCATTATTTAAAACTGTTTCTTTAAATTTTTTACTGCAGCAGGCATAATTAAAACGTCCTTGCAAAAACTCCTGCTTCCATACATTAAACTTATCTACAAATTTTATTACGGCCTGTTCTGTAAATTCATACGGTTGATTACCGGTTTCTTTAACATAATTTACAATAGCTTTGTGCATTACCTGTACCGGTATGTTTGTAACACGGTTAATACGCAATAAAAACTCACCATACGGCAATAAATTACCTTCAACTTTGTAAGTTGTACCGCTGCCTTCATTAATTTGCATTATACCGCCAGTTCCAGAACGCAATACGCTGCGATGGCTTTGTATATAACTTCCTGTAAAAATATTTTCTGTTTTTAGCAGTTTTTCAATTTCTTCCGCTAAAACATTATTTAATTTATCGTCATAATAAATTACATAATTACGGTTAACTGCCTGCCAAAGCTCTTTCAGCTCATTATACTTATCAGCGCGCACATTAATCGTTTTTGGTATTTTATTCTCGTTGTTATCTTTAACCTTGCCTTCTTTAACTCCGACAGCAAATTCAGGATATTTTGCAAAAAGTTCCTCTCTTTTATCAGGCTGAATTTTGTTATCCATATCAATAAACCCACCCATAAGCAATTCTGCAAATAAAAGTTCGGCTGCCATATTACGTTTTTGTGCAGCTTCTGCAATAGCCTCTCGTGTAATAACACTATACTGCGGCCTATCACCATTAATTTCCGCTACCAGTTTTTCTGCAAATTTTTTCTCTGTAAAATCAACAATATAGTTCAGGTAAAACTGCTCATCAGCTACGCGGTTGCCGTTTTCATCAACCGGCAGACGCAGCCCGCGTCCAACTTCCTGCAATTTACTGTTTTCGCTGCCACTGCTGCGTAATTTAGCAATAGTAAATACGTTAGGGTTGTCCCATCCTTCTTTTAAAGTCCATTTACTAAACAAAAAACGTCGTACATTATAACTGCCATCCTCATTTTTAAATGATAATAGCTGTTTTTTATTATGCAAAATATCTTCTACTTCTTTGGCAATTTCTTCATCGCTACTATTATTGTCTTCTGCAAAATATCCTGCATGACAATCTGCAATGTGATTTAAGCTATATTCAAGATAGGTCTTATATTCCTCTTCGCCTTCTGCACAATTAGCAATAGCTTGTTGCAGGTACTCTTTTAAATTTTTTTCAAACATAATTTTTAAATAAGGTTCTTTAGCGCTGTTTTCATCTTCACGATAAGAATAAATATCTGCTATAAAAAATAGTGCCAAAGTTTTTATTTTAATATTAGCATTGCAAAAATTTTCTTTTTCTGCTTCAAAATGGCGCTGCAAAGCCAGTTTTATCATCTGTTCCTGATAAGACTGCATATACACGTTAGCATCCATTTCTTCGCCTTGAAATTTTTCAATCCCGTTAGAAAATACCACGCTGTTATTACTTATGCCTGTAATTGTCAGCCCTTCAAAAGCTTCGTCAATAACTGATAATGCTTCGTCTTTGCCAAGGCTGTAACTTTTAGAGCGTTTACCCGCCTGATAATACATAAAATTAACTTTATCACCTTTAGTAATGCCGGTAATTTTCAGCTTGCTTTCATTGCCGCTTAACGGCTCAAAATGCTCTTTTGCAACGCCTTTAATTAAATTGTTGTTAAAAGAATCACAAGCGTCAAGCTCATAAATTAAATTGCAATAATCTTTTACGGTACGCCTGTTTTGCCCTCTGCCTTCTGTAACTTCAGGGAAAGTAGCGCCAAAGCGGATAATGCACTGCGGTTTAATTTTTTCAACAATAGTTTTAAAAGCAGCCTGCCCTCTGTTAAAACGATGCGCTTCATCAATTATTACAAACGGGCGAGTGGCTGCAATGGCCTGCAAAGGGTTATAAAATCCTTCCACCGCAGAATGATAATTGGTTTTTAATGTTTTGGAACCAAGCATCTGCATGTTAACCAGCAAAACATAAATTTTGCGGTTATTGGTTATACTACCTTTTACAAATTCCTGCACGGCATAAGGGAAAAACTCTTTGCCCTTTTTCTTTTTAACGGATTCTACCGTTAAAAGCTCTATCTCCGTACCATAATCAGCTGCGAAATGCCTTTTGCTATAAGGGTCTTCTATAAAATTTTTAGTACCTGCTTTAATCGGCAATGTTGGTACGGCAATAATAAATTTATTGATTCCGTAACGGTAATTAAGCTCGTAAATAGCTTTAGTATACACATAAGTTTTACCGGTACCTGTTTCCATTTTAACGTCAAGATTTAAATAACTGCCGCTAACATCAAGCCTGCTTTCATTATGCGGTTTAAACTTTTGCTGAACATTTTTTATGTTCTGTGCTACCTTACTATCATTTAAAGTAAAACTTTTATTTTGCCACAGCATTACGGATTTGCTAACATCTGCGTTTTCAAATACACCGGCAATCGCTTCTATAGCATTTTGCTGATGAGGCAATCCGCGCTCTAAAATCAGTTCCATAATAATCTCCTAATAACGAATCTCCACATTTATACGGCTGTTACGCGTAACGCTGAACTTTTTAACATTATCCTGCAACGCCTGCAATTCGGTATAGCTAAAGCTGTAACCAAAAACAACAATGTTAGTTATAGTGGCAAATATAGCATCTTCTTCATACTTGCGGCAAAGCTCCATTAACGCTTTATTACCAAAACCATTTTCCAAAAGGTAAATATGGCTGCCGCAAATATAAGCCGTATAATCCGCCAGCATTTCGGCTTTTACAGCCGGGTTAAGCCTATAACCGTCACGGTTAAGCCAGGTTGTTAAAACAGTTGCCATACCAAAATTTTGCAGTAAATCATCACTGCCAACCAAATTCAGTTCCGGGCTGAAAGTTTCAATTTGCGAAAGCTGCACACTGTTTAACTGATTTAGCCTGAAATGTTTAAAGCCCAAATCGGCAGTTATATCAGGATGTTCTTCCTTTATTTTGGCAGCGGCACGCTTAATACGCTCGCGGCCAATCTGGTCTATGGTTTCATAACCTGCTTGTTGCGCTTTACTACCTTCTTTAGTTGCTTCCTGCAGCTGTACTAAAATAAATTTACGGTTGCCGCCGTCTTCGGCATTAAGCTGCATAACAGCGTGTGCCGTTGTAGCACTGCCGCCGAAAAAATCAAGAATGATATTATCGGGTTCTGCCATTGAAGATATTAACAATTTAATTAAATTTACTGGCTTAGGATTAGAAAAATAGCTTTTCCCTCTAAAAAGTTCTTCTAAATCTTTTCCTCCATCACTTTTCAAACTGATAATGCTTCTTAAAAGCATATTTTCTACATCTTTCAAATATTTTATAGAACTTGGTTGAGTATTTTCATCGCTAGCAAACCATATATCTCCACAAACATACGACCCATCATGTAACTTTATAACGTTATCATAATCTACATGACTATCAAAAGTATCTTTTGACCAACGCCATCCTCTATCTGGTTTTTTCGTAACTTTTTTTGTAATAGGATGTTTAACATCATACATTTCTCCAAACGTATCACTATTTGGCCAACTCATATTAATTTTTCCCCATGGCTCAAAATTTTCATCTAATAAATTATATAATGTTATTCCTCTATCATATCCTTTTTTATCATAAAAATTTTTCAATCGTTCCTCTGCTTCTGAAATAGATAAACTTTTTCTCTTAAGTTTGTCTATAAATTCATACACTTCATTTAAGCTTTCTTTCCTTACAAGAAATTGCCTATTGTGACTTTTGCTTTTTACATAGACTAATATATATTGATGTATATTTCCTATTCCAATATTGTCATTTTTAGGCACCCTTGTGTTCCAAGTAATACAATCAACAAAATTCTGCTCTCCAAATACATCATCACAAAGCAACTTTAAATTTGCCTGTTCGTTGTCATCTATGCTGATAAAAATAACGCCGTCATCAGTCAGTAAATCGCGCGCCAGCAAAAGGCGCGGATACATAAAGGTAAGCCAGGCGGAATGTGATGCCGAGCCGCGTGTAGTAAGTTCTAAAATACGTTCTGCTTTTTCTTCGCTTACGCTTAGTTTTTGCGCTAATGTTTCTTTGGTAAAACTAAATCTGTCATTGTAAACAAAACCATCGCTGCCGGTATTATAAGGCGGGTCGATATAAATGCATTTAATTTTATTTTCATACGATTTTAACAGGTGCTTTAAAGCATCAAGGTTATCACCGGTAATATAAAGGTTTTCGCTGTTTACATTTTGCGGCAAACTGTTATGTTCCTCATCAGGCGTAATAACTGTATCAGTTTCCATCGCTTGTAAAAGGCGTCCATAACTTTTACCTAAAAAATTAAGTTCATAATTTTCATCAGCCGAGATGTCTCTTTTTAGCAATTCTTGCAATTTTTCAAGGCAAAACTTGCCGTCTTTATCAAAGCATTGCGGCAAAGCTGCTTTTAATTTGTTTTCGGCTGCTGTCGCCGCCGTTATATTTTCATTTGCGTTTAAAATATCTTTTATCATCACTGCACTTCCTTAAAGTATATTCTATGCTGCGCTGTTCGTTTTTTTCAAGGTGCCCCAGTAAATACAAAAAGGCAAAAGCGGGTATCCGCAAAATAGTTTTTCCTCCTGGAGTATTATGCGTGCCAAAATCTTCAGCGTTTTTAGTTACTATTACCGAATTAAGCGCATTACCGCTAAACTGTATAATAGCATCGTCATTGCCTACCGGAGCCCCTTCACGGTATTTGACTTCAATAAGAACATTGCCAATTTGGGCATATTGTACTACAATATCAATTTCTTTGGTATTTTTACCGCCACGGTAATAACCAACTTTAGCGCCTTTTGTTTGATTATTATAAAAAGCTACAATATGTTTATATACTGCAGTTTCCAATATTTTGCCCATCTGTACTGGGTCTGCCAGTACACCGTCATCCATTAAAACAGCATTTCTGATAGCGGCATCGGCAATATAAATTTTCGGGCTAGCTTTCAAAATCTTTTTACCATCAATATTTACCGGCCAGCTTTGATAAATCAAGTTAGCGCTTTCAAGATATTGGATATAATTTTCTACCGTCGGGCGTGATACTCCGCTTAATTCTTTAGCTATTGCCTCTATGGAAACTACTTCAGATGAAACATTGCAAAGGTAAATAAAAATTCTTTCCAATTCCGTTACATTGCGTATTTTATATAAAGCAGGCAAATCACGTTTTAAAACTTTATCAACAACATCATCACGCATAATCTGCTGCGCTAAAATGTCATTATCCGCAAGTGCAAGTTCCGGAAAACCGCCTACAAGTAAGTAGCGGTTAAAATGATTTTGCACTTTAGAAAGCTGCAGCATCAATAAAGTACGCTGCTGTTGATTTTCAGCAGCAATATCATTCATTTTAAAATCTATAGGCAAATCAGGTTTTTCTAAATTCAGCAATTCACAATATTCATAAAATGATAATGTCGGTACTTTTACCGTTAACCAACGACCAACGCCGCTTTCCTGGCTGCCTTTTACAAGCACCGGGCTGGCGGAACCCGTTGCAACCATTCTGGTATCAGGCTGCATATCATAAATTATTTTCAGCCATTTATCCCAATCCTGGGCATATTGAATTTCATCAAAAAAATAATAAACATCCTGTTCAGGATAAATATTCTCCTGATAACATTCCAAAATATCATTAATAGCGCTTAATTTTAACACCGGATGGTCCATGGAAATAAATACTATTTTCTGCGGCGGCACCCCCTGTTTCAGCAGTTCTTCTATCATTTGATACTGTATAGTAGTTTTACCTACACGCCTTGTGCCTGTTAAAATTACTGTTCGCCTTATATTTTTATCCTGCAGTATCTGCATCGCTTCATAGTACGAAAATCTTTTATAGCTTTTTGCTAAGCGAGGATTAACAATGCCAGTTTTCCACCATGGATTAAATGATGATAATACTTTAAGCAGATTTTCCTTGCTTATAATCGCCATACCTATCACCTCTGTAATTATTTTACTATAAACTTTCATTTTTCTCAAGAATTATTCAAAGTATACTTATAATAATTACTAGGAATTATTGATTTTTATATTATTGTTGAATTATTTTATAAAAAATTAACGGACGCAATTATAAACTGCGTCCGTTTTATATTTTCATAATTAAGTTTTAATACCCAAAAACTTCTTTTGCCTCTTTCATGTTCGCAACGGGGTCAACAGCGAAGGGACAGCGTTTGGCGCAGGCGCCGCAGGCAATGCAGTCGCCGGCGTGGGCTTTAAGCGCCGCATAGTGCTCGCGTACGGTTTCCGGCACTTCGCCCTGCGCTTTAGCAAGGTTCAAAAACTTGGTTACGTTTGCCACGTCAATGCCTTTGGGGCAAGGCGCGCAATGTCCGCAGTACATGCAGTGCCCTTCCCAGCTGATTTTGGGGAAGCTTGCAAAAACTTCTGCATAGTCTTTTTCGGCTTCGCTTGCTTTTTCGTAATCAAGCGAGGCTTTTAATTCCTCCATGGTACGCGCACCGCTCATAACAGCCGCTACCGCCGGGCGTGTCAGCGCATAATGCAGGCACTGCACCGCCGTCAGTGCCTTGCCTGCCGGGCTGTACTCGCTCAAAAGGTCGCCGCCGCCAAAGGCTTTCATAACGGTAATGCCTACGCCCAAACGCTGGCAGGTTTCGTAAAGTTCCGCACGTTTGGGGTCAAGGTTCAGCAAAGGCTTTTTGTAGCTTTCTTCCGCCCACAGTTTTTCCACATCATCCGTGCCGGGCAGCAAATCATAACAGGGGTTTACGCTGAACATCAGCACCTCCACCTTGCCGCTTTTTACTGCTTCCAGCGCCGCCAGCGGGTTATGGCTGCTTACGCCGATGTGCTTAATTTTGCCTTCGGCTTTCAGTTCCAGCGCATAGTCCAGAACGCCGCCGCTTTCAATCGTGCGCCAAAGTTCCGGCGAATCTACGTAATGAATCATGCCGATGTCGATGTAATCTGTGTTCAAATTTTTCAGCATTGTTTCAAACGCAGCTTTTACACTGGCAATATCGCGCACAGCCTTATACTGCCCGTCCTTCCATTCCGTGCATAAATGCGCCTGATAAATAAAATCTTTGCGGCGGCTGCCAAGTGCAGCTGCAATATTTTTGTGCATCTCCGGGTTGGGGCTGTATAAATCCATGCAGTTTACGCCCGCTGCCAGAGCAAGTTTAAACATTTCCTGCGTAAAAGCGGCGTTTTTGCCGTTAAAGCCTTCGCAGCCAAGGCCTATTTCACTTACTTTCAATCCTGTTTTGCCAAGTTCACGGTATTTCATGCCAGTTCCTCCTTTTAAGCATTTCTCCATATAATTATTGTAGTTAAAAATTTTTAAACGCGCAAGTTGAAGCATACTCCCGCCTGCACTTCATGCCAAAAACGCATGTTGGCGCATAACAATTAAGCATTAGACGCAATGCCCTGCGCTTTTTATAATTGAACTATACAAATAAAACGGAGGGATACCTATGAAAAAATTACTTTTGCTGTTAAGCGCTGCGCTGACGGCATTTGCTGTTTCCGCCTGCGGCGCTTCCGCACCTGCAGCACAGCCTGCACCGCAAAACACTGCCGCAGCAGATGGCCACAAAGCTGTGCTTGTTATTGACGGCAGCCGCCTGCCGGTTACGCTGCGCAATGAACCGAGCGCCAACGATTTATACAGCCGCCTGCCGGTTACGCTTTCGTTTAAGGATTTTTCCGGCATGGAAAAGATTGCCTACTTCGACAAGCGCCTTGACGAAACCGGGCAAAAGGTTGGCTGCCATCCCCTTGCAGGCGATTTGTGCGTTTATCAGCCGTGGGGCAATTTAAGCATTTTTTATGTTGATTTTAAAGACGACCGCAACTTAATCCCCATCGGCAGGCTGGAAAGCGGGCTTGATATTGTTAAAGCCCGTGACAGTTTTACCGCAACGCTTGAAAAAGCAGAATAAGTAAAGGAGAAGCACCATGAAAAAATTATTATTTTGCGCAGCTATGATGCTGCTTTCAGGCTTGCAGGCACTGCCGGTAAACGCCGCAGCTGCCGCCCAGCCCTTTGTGCGCTGGAGCGTATACAGCGCAGCCGCCGGTAACGAAAACGCCCTGCGCGCAGCCGTTGCCGCACTTAACACAGCACTGCAAAACAGCGAAGGCATGCTTGCTGTTTACGGCGGCGAGGACGAAAACGGCGTAATGCGCTATTTGGAAATTTATACGGATGAAAACGCTTTTAATGCCGCACAAAATAACGTCAGCGTAAAAACAGCCGCCGCACAGGCGCTTAAACTGGCGCAGGTACATAAAACCCTTGCCGCCGACGCCTTCAACCTGCAAAGCAAATTAAGCGGCACTGCCGATAAGGCACGCATGGCACTGCTTGTTGTCGACCCGGCGCAGCTTGACGCTTACAAAAAAGTGCTTGCCAAAGAAATGCAAAGCGCCGTTACAAACGAAGAAGGCGTACTGGCACTGCTTGCAACAACCGAAACCGCACGCCCCAACGTATTCCACCTGCTGGAGCTGTATGCCGACGACAACGCTTACCGCGCTCACATTGACGGGCCGTATTTTCAGGAATATAATAAAGCCGTACAAACAATGGTTACGGATAAAGTCCTTATCGTCAATAAGCCGCAGGCAGTAACGCTCAGCGGCAAAAATTTAAAATAAGCTGGTGACCCTATGAAAAAATTTATTGCCCTTTGCCTTTTGGCCTTTAACATTTCCGCATCCGCACTGGCTGCGGAAATACCCTATATCGGCCGCGTGCAGCCGGAATACCGTGCGGCGGCAGAAGGTTATCTTATTGAAGCCACATCGCCGCAGGACGTAGAGCGGCGCGTAAAAAACTATGTTCCTGCCCAAAGCAGCATTACCTTTGAAACCGTTAACGCCAAAAGCCTTTACGGCGCAGCGGATGTGCCGCTTTATATTTACCGCCCTGCCCAAAGCAGCGAAGCCAAACTGCCGGTAGTGTACTACGCCCACGGCGGCGGTTATTTGTTCAGAATTTCGCTTGACGACCGCGAACGCTACCAGAACATTGCCAACGCTTTAAACGCCGCCGTTGTTACGCCGCGCTACCGCCTTTCGGTAGAAGCACCCTTCCCCGCGGCACTTGAGGACGCCTACAGCGGTTTAATGTACGTTAAAGAAAACGCAGACAAACTCGGCCTTGATGCCGGAAGAATTATTTTAATGGGCGACAGCGCCGGTGGCAACCTTGCCGCAAGCCTTGCACTGTACAACCGCGATAACGCCAACATCCCCATTAAGGGGCAGGTTTTAATTTACCCGATGCTTGATTACCGCACGGCAACGGAAAGCTCGCCCTACCATGCGCAGCAGACCGGTTATATTTGCTGGCCGCGCAGCAGCAACAAGTATGCGTGGGAGGTTCTGCGCGGAGGGCAAAACCTCAGCGGCAAAATGCTGGGTTATTATTCGCCCACCTTTGCGGAAGATTTTGCCAACCTGCCGCCTGCGTTTATTTATGTCGGCGGGCTTGACTTATTTGTTAACGAAGACATTGACTACGCCGCAAAACTTACGGAAGCAAATGTCGATACAGAACTGCACGTAATTCCCGGCTTATACCACGCTTTTGAAATTGCCGCTCCCGAAGCCGCGCAGAGCAAAATTTTCTGGCAGCGTGTTTACGCCTTCAGCGCAGAAAAACTGGCGGAATGATTTAAACGTAAATTTAAAAATGACCATATCAAAAGCATCGTTCCCTTTGCAGAGCGGTGCTTTTAAATTTTACATACTTCTTTTGCCGCAGCGCCATAAACCAATTGTAAATTTCCAGGCGCAGTGCTACACTTAAAGCAAAGTTCAGCAACAGCCAAAAAAAGCAGAAATGTACGCAGAACAGAAACGGGGGTGGAAAAAATGGGACGTTTTTTCAGCGATAAAGTAGAAACAGCGATACGCTATATTTATTACGACCTTGGCACACAGCGCGGGCAGGAGGGATTCCGCCTATTGCAGGAGGCATGCCGCGAGGGCGACGCCGATGCTTACTGCCTGCTGGCGCGCTGTCTGTACGGGCAGGAATACACCTGGCTGGGGCATGATTTTCCGGTAGACGAAGACGCCGCGGACGAGCTGGTATACCAATCGGTAATGATGGGCAGTGCGCTGGGTACGCTTATCGCCATGCGCTGCGGCGTGATGAATAAAGAGCTGCAAGAAGCCATGCCGCTGGCAAGCTTAAAAACCGCCTACGATATTATTTTAGAAAAGGCGGAAGCAGGCGATGCCTTTTGCCAGATGGTTATCGGCAACGTTTATTACTGGTACGATTTTTTGCAGATAGAAAACATTAACCCCAAGGATTTTGACAGCGACGAGGCTTTTGAAAGCTTCATTCACGAAAATATGCTGAAATGCGAATACTGGTACAAAAGCGCGCTCGACGGCGGCGTGGCAACCGCTGGTGCGAACCTTATGCTGATGTACATCGACGGTATTGAAGGCGTACTGCCGCCGCAGCCGGAAAAAGCCAAAGAGCTGGACCGCATTTACGCCGCCAAGGGCTACCCCAACTACCAGTATTTTTACGCTTGCGATTTGTTCGATGAAGATAAACACGAGGAAGCCTTTCCCCTGTTCTGCAAGGCAGCGGAGGCCGGTGAACCGCGCGCTTACTTTTTTGTGGGCAATTATTACGAAAACGGCATTGCCGCACCGCACGACGATGCGAAAGCCGCAGAGTATTACCAAAAAGCTATCGACTCCAACATTCCCGTTAAGGCGGGCTGCTACAACCGCCTGGGCGCGATGTATTTTGACGGTCGCGGCGTGGAACAGGATTACGATAAAGCCTTCCGCCTGCTGAAATGGGCGGACGACAGCGGCAAAACCGGCAACTGGGGCGCGTATTACCTAGGTTACTGCTATACCTACGGAGAGGGTACAGAACGGGACTATGTGCTAGCGCGCAAGTATTTAGAAGCGGTGGATTGGGACTGCCAGGATGCGTTTTTTCTGCTGGGCTGGCTGTACTGCAACGGCGAGGGCGGTCCGGAGGACATCGCAAAAGGCGTTAGCTACCTGCAAAAAGCCAAGGACCTTCCGGAAGCGCAGGAGGAATTAAGCCATTACAAAAAGAACTTTTTTGGCAAATGGGTGCGCCGCGATAAAACCGAAACCGTGCTGCGCGGCTTGCTGCGCCTGCAATCCATGTTCGGCAGCGATAAAAAAGAAGCGCCGCAGCTGCCCCAGCCAAGCACCACGTTCGACTGGATACTGACTATCCGCAGCCGTTTAAACAGCGAGGACACCCCCACGCCTGCTTACGGGCAGGTTGAAAAAGCGCTGCGCAGCCTTACCACCGAGCCGGAACAGCTCATTATCCTGTGGCAGCAAAACCACAACAACGCCGATGCGTACTGGTTTATGCGCTGCTCCGTTTACGCAAGAAGCAAAGACAACGACATTTATCTTATTGAAGTAGCTTTTCCGCACAACGGCGGAACAGAATTTTGGCAAAAAACCGTTAAGTATTTAACCGATGCGCTGCCGTATTTTGATGCCGCTTACCATCATAAAATAATTGATTTTACCGGCTTTGAAAAGCAGGAAGAATAAAACGCGCCGTTATTTTAAATAAATCTTATAAACAAAAATCTCCGCTTAACGCTTTGTTAAACGGAGATTTTTTATTAAAAGCCGTAGCTTACGGCAGGTTTTTACAGCTTCGGAGCATTAATCCCTGCTGCTGTTTTTCTTTTGTATTTCGTAACGCAGGTAATTAAGGCGGTCAAGCTGCTTTTCGCGGAAATGTATTTCATCAAGCATGGCATTGTATCTGGCGTTTAATATGGCCAGACGCCCCGGTTCAGTGGCTTCTCCCTGCATATCATTCCCCTCCTTAAATTATTTTGCTGCAATAAAAAAATACAGGTGCAATTTTCTTGCACCTACATTGTAATATGGCCGCTTTAAATAAGCTAATACTTATATTTAATTACCGGAAATGCCCAAAACGTATGAATGCGCCGAGCTGATAAACTCCTCCACTGCCGGTGCCTGCCGCTGGCTCTTTTTCCACGCCAGCACGCAGCCTGTTGCAAGCGGCGGCGCAAGCGGCACAAAACGCAAATCGTCGTAAAAATCGGTGCCCATGTTAAGGCACAGCGCCGCACCAAAGCCGCTGTGCACCATTACGGCCGCATTCATCAGCATTGTGTAATTAACGGCAAAATCCATTCTGTCATTTAAACTGCCAAACCAGCTGGCAAGTTCGTTTTTAACCAGGTCGCGCTTGGGCATTAACAGCGGAATGCCCAGTAAATCCTGCGGCATCACTGCCTGCTTTTCTGCCAGCGGCGAATCTTTTCTTATTAAAACGCCCCATTCTTCCTTATGCGGCAGGCGCACAAAGCCATATTTGGAAATATCCACGGGCTCTGTTAAAAAAGCTATATCCAAAAGCCCGTTTTCAATGCATTCTTTAATATCATCGGCAATGCCGGAATAAAGCGTATAATGCACCAGCGGATATTTCTGGCGGAAATAATTCATCAAACCCGCCAATACGGAAATACTGCTTGCTTCGGCGCAGCCTATTGCGATTTCGCCCATTAAATTTTCACTGCTGCGCGATACTTCGCGGGTTGTACGCTCGGCAAGCTCGGTAATTTCCTGCGCGCGGCGCTTTAAAAGCAGGCCTTCGTCGGTAAGCGTTATGCGGTGCTTGCTGCGGCAAAACAGTTTTACGCCCAGTTCATCTTCCAGCTGCATTAACTGGCGGCTCAGCGTAGGCTGCGTTACATGCAGCAGATTAGCTGCTCTGGTAATGTTTTCTTCGCGGGCCACCGTTAAAAAATATTTTAAAATACGCAGTTCCACTTGCATTCCCCCTCACATACGCATTTATATTTTTATTGTACTTAAAATAAAGGCGTTAAGCAAGGTGAAGCATGGTTAAAGGGAAAAAAATCCCCGCAGTTATATTCTGCGGAGATTTATAAGTTTTGCTTTTAGTTAAATTTCCGTGCCAAGTTTTTCAGCTTCGGCAAGCTGTGCCGGTTTATTTAAAATATCGCCCGCAGCAAAATTGCCGCCTGCGTAAACAATGCCGCGGTTTTTCCAGCCAAGATGCCCTGCCAGGCCTTCGTAAAAGGCTTTTACAGGAGCAAAATTGTTAGCCGTATCACCCTCCGCCGCCATTAAAAGTGCGCACTCCTTAATGGGGTTGGCATAGCCGGGCATACATTCTGCCACCGCAAACAGGCGGTCAAACGCGCATTTAAGCTGGCCGCTTACGCCCCAGTAGTACATTGGCGATGCCAGCACAACCACATCCGCCTCGCGGTAAGCCGGGTAAATTAAAGCCATATCGTCCTTCTGCACGCAGGGGCTTGCTTCATCTTTGCCGCCCATGCAGCAGCCAAGGCAGCCGTGAATATTCATTTTCTGCAAATCAAAAACCTGTACGGTGTTGCCCGCACTTTCAGCACCTTTAACAAAAGCCTTTACCAGTTCTTTTGTGTTGCCGTTTGCGCGCGGGCTGCCGTTTAAAACAACTATTTTTTTAGCCATTTGCTCCACCTCCGTCTTTCTGCTATAATTATAGCAATATATAAATCAAAGATGAAGTACGCACATTTTTATCAGATACTAACCCAAAGGAGAGTATAATGATTAAGAATTATATCGAAAAGGCAAATTTTGAGGATACCGGTTTCAGCTACACGCTGTCGCTGATTAACGGCAAATACAAAATGGTTATTCTGTACTGCCTGATGGAGTTTGGCGTAGTGCGTTACAGCGAACTTAAACGCTACATCCGCAGCATATCGCACAAAACACTCAGCCTGTCGCTGAAAGAGCTGGAAAAAGACAGGCTCATCATCCGCACCGAATATCCGCAAATTCCGCCCAAAGTGGAATACAGCCTGTCGGAGCGAGGCAAATCACTGATGACGATACTCGACCAGCTTTGCACATGGGGCGAGGAAAATAAACCTGCTAAAAAATAAAGCCGCCCGGCGGTTGCGGGCAGCCCTGTTTACTTAATTTTTAATTATGCAAAGATAACCGAAGCACCGGCACCAGTTTATCCTGCTATACAAAACCCAAAACTTACATCAGCTTCAGCGTCTGCCAATGCAGGCGCTTTTTATATTTTTATGTATTCCTGCCAGAAGGGGTAGGTACTGAGCGCAATTACCGCCAGCAGCACAACGTAATCGGCAAGGCCGAGTTTTTGCTGCGGCATGTTTTTATAGGTGTTGGCACCAAAGCCCTTCAGCTCCATGCTCAGCGCCAGCGTTTCGCTTTTGGCTACGGCGCGCATTACCAGCGGGCGGATAACGACAACGTAGGACATCAGCCTTTTAATCGCGTTGCCGCGGTTGGAATAGCCACGGCAGCTCTGCGCGTCCAAGGTAATGGTGCTGTCTGCCAGAAAGTTAGGCACAAAGCGCAGCGCCGTTGTAAGCATAAAGGCATATTCGCACGGCAGGTGGAATTTTGTTACCAGTGCCTGTGCAATATCCTGTATGCGCGTTGCTGCCAGCATGCACAAAAAAGCCATGGTCATAACCAGCATGCGCAGGCCGCCGACCAGTGCAATTTCAAGCGGCGAACCGAACAGAAGCTGCAAAAGCACCATCAGCCCGGTAAATACCGCCAGGCCGCCTATTGCCGCCATCGTCATGCGGTCGTGCTTAATGGAAAGAAGCAGCGCCAGTTCCAGCACTAAAATGGTGGCAACAGCCATTACCGGCAAAATAAATACCCATGCCGTTACGGCTACCGTTACTATAATCTGCGTAAATGCCGATATTTTCATGCCTGCCGCTCTCCTTTCATGCTAATGCTGCTGCAAAAATCCTCAGGGCTGGTTGCCGTAATGCCCAGCGCGTTGCCAACTGCCGTTGCCGTAGGGCAGCGCAGCCCCCAACGCTCTACGTTAATACTGCCGTCAAACAGCTTTGCGGGCGTACCGTCAAACACCAAATGCCCGTTATGCAGCACAATGGTTCGCTGCGCATAGCGGCGCACGGTGTCCATATCGTGCGAAATAAGCACTACCGTAATGCCGTTTTCTTCATTAAGCGCCTTTAAATAACTCATCATGCGCTCTTTTTCCACAGCGTCCTGCCCATTGGTTATCTCGTCCAGAATAAGCGTGCGCGGGTTTAAGGCCAGTGCCGCAGCCACACCCAAACGGCGCTTCTGCCCAAAGCTTAAAAGGCGCGGGTAAGCGTCTGCCAAATCAGTAAGTCCCGTTGCGGCAAGCGCGGTTTCCACCTGGCGTTTAACCTTGTCTTCGCTCAATTTTTTGGCACGCGGGCCGTATGCCACTTCGTCAAAAACCGTGTCCTCCAAAATCTGCAAATCCGGGTTCTGGAACACATAGCCTATTTTCTCTGCCAAATCGGCGGGCTCCCTGGCGGCAATATCCGTGCCGTCTACCAGCACCTGCCCGCTGCGCGGATGAATAAGCGCCATGAACAGGCGGCTCAGCGTTGTTTTGCCGCTGCCGTTGTGCCCCAAAAGCGCCACAAATTCACCGCTTTCTATTTTAATGTCGATGTCGTTCAGCACCGGCTGCCCGCGCAGATACGCAAAATTAACCTCTTTTGCCTCCAGCATTACGCCTCACCCCCTGTAAAACCTTTTGCCTTTAATTCCGCCACGGCTTCTTCTTCCGTGCGCCAATTACCCAGGCTTACGCCGAATTTTTCTTCAAGCCCCAGCTTAATGCGCCACAGCGCCGGCACAAAATGCCGCAGGGTTTCATCCTTATACATAACGCGGGCGGCGTTTTCAAACTTATCGGCTGCCACAAGGCGTCCTTTTTTAAGTACAACCAAATCCGTCATATACGGCAGCAGATAGTCAATGCGGTGTTCTACCACCACAATGGTTGTGCCGTATTCCTTATGTATTTTGTAAAGCAGCTTGTACAGCGAATTGGCGCCGTCCGGGTCCATAGCCGATACAGGCTCGTCCAAAACAATAATTTCCGGATGCACCGCCAAAACCGAAGCCAAAAGCAGCCTCTGGCGCTGCCCGCCGCTGAGTTCGTCCAGCTGATAGCTTTCGCGCCCCGGCAGACCTACATCCTCCAGTGCCCTGCGCGTGCGTTCTTCAACTTCTTCCGGCTTAAAGCCGTGGTTTAACAGGCTGAAGGCAACCTCCTCGCCCGCAGTAAGGGAAACAAGCTGGCTTTCGTAGTCCTCCAGCATCAGCCCCAGGCGCATGGCAATATCCGATACTTTTTTGCCTTTGGTGCTTTCGCCCAGCACCATTACTTCACCGCTGTACGCGCCTCCCATATAAAACGGCACAATGCCCGCCATGGCCTTGCACAGCGTTGTTTTGCCGCTGCCGCTCGGCCCTGCGATAACGGTAAAAGAGCCTTTTTCTATTTTAAAATCAATATCGTGCAGCACAAGGTTATTCTTTTTGTAAGCAAAATAAAAATGCTTTAATTCCGCAACCGTTTCCATCAATTATCTTCCTCCTGCACAAAAAACAGCCTGCGCACCGGCCCGTACAGCAAAAAAGTAATGCTGCCGTTAAGCACGCCTATTACCGCCACCACCGGCAGCATGGCATACAGCCATACGCTGAAGGGCAGCCCCAAAACTATTTTTAAAATAAAGGTAAATACGCCGCCGCTCACCATTGTTGCCACAAGGCCGGCAATAAACGGGCGCAGGCGCCATTTTTCAAGTTTAACGGCAAGCATGGCCTTAACCAGGAGGCAGCACACCACCGCGCCGCAAACCTCGCTGGCAAGGTTGCCCAGCGGAAAGGCCGATTTGGAGGACGGCACAAGCGTCATGCCGGAAATAAAACCAATGCCCAGTGCCTGCGGCAGCGAAGGATTGGTAAGATTAATTACAATGGAATACATGGCAATGGTCCAGTTCGGCGTAACGCCGCCAACGTTGGGGCTTACGGTATGCAGAATAATGCCTATTGCCAGAAGCATTGCCGTTATCGCCACCCAGCGGTAACCGTCCTGCGTTGGTTTAACCTCCGTTAATGTTACTATCTTTTTTTCTTTTTCTGCTGCTTCCATGCCGCTCACTCCTTAACAGGTAAATAAAAAAGCCTTCCATCCCTGTAGGGACGAAAGGCTGTAAACTTTCGCGGTGCCACCCTGCTTGACTTAAATAAGTCCGCTTAAAAGATACGGGCCGATGCCGATATCCGCTTTTATGGTAACGGGCAAAGCATTCCCGGCGCTGCTACCCCTTGCGGCTCGCAGTGCGCCTCCAAGGCCCATTCCCTTTAATGCCCGCCGCCGGACTTTCACCGCCACCGGCTCGCTTTAGGCTGCCTTTTAAAGGTACTTTTCCTTATCATCAGCTGCAAATTTGTAATTACTAAAAGTTTAACATTGTAAAGAGCGGTTGTCAATACAATCCCAAAGGCTTTTCGCCAAGGTTAATCATAATATTTTTGGTCTGGCTGTAATGCTCCAGCATTACTTTATGCGTTTCGCGGCCAATGCCCGATTCCTTATAACCGCCAAACGGTGCGCCTGCCGGAATAGCGTTGTAGGTGTTAACCCACATTCTGCCCGTCTGCACGGCTTTTGCCACACGGATGGCGCGGTTAATATCCTGCGTCCATACGGCGCCGCCAAGGCCGTAATTGCTGTCGTTTGCCATTTTAACAACTTCGGCTTCGTCCTTAAACTTAATAACCACAGCCACAGGCCCGAATATTTCTTCGCGTGCCACGCGCATATCGTTGGTAACATTGGTAATCAGCGTCGGCGCAAAGAAGTTGCCCTTGTCCAAACCGTTTTCCGTAAGTTTATGGCCGCCGCAGGCAATAGTTGCGCCTTCTGCTTTGGCAATGTCAATGTAGCCGGCAATTTTGGCAACCTGTTTCGCGTCAATCTGCGAACCCATCTGCGTTGCCGGGTCGAGCGGGTTGCCAACTTTTACGGCGTTAAAGCGTTTAACCGCTTCTTCAACAAATTTATCGTAAATTTTTTCGTGTACAAACACGCGCGAGCCCGCGCAGCAAACCTGGCCTTGGTTGAACAAAATGCCCAGAAGCAGGCCTTCCATAGCCAAATCCCAGTTGCAGTCATCAAAATAAATGTTTGCCGATTTGCCGCCAAGCTCCAAAGTAGCCGGAATCAATTTATCGGCGGCAGCCTGTGCCACGCCGCGGCCAACTTCGGTAGAACCGGTAAAGGCAAGTTTGGCAAAGCCGGGGTGTTCCAAAACATACTGGCCGGACTTGCTGCCCTTGCCGGTAATTACGTTAAGCACACCTGCCGGCAGCACGCCTTCAATTAAACGTACAAGCTCCAAAACGCTCAGGCTGGTAGTGCTGGAAGGTTTAAGCACAATGCAGTCGCCTGCGGCCAGTGCCGGAGCCAGCTTCCACGCTGCCATGAGGAACGGGAAGTTCCACGGAATAATCTGCCCTACTACACCGATAGGCTCGTGCAGAACGAGGCTTAAGGTGTTGTTGTCGAGCATGGTGGCAGTGCCTTCTTCCGTGCGGATGGCGGCCGCAAAATAGCGGAAATGGTCTGCACTCATCGGAATATCAATCAGGCTGGTTTCGCGGATGGGTTTGCCGTTGTCCAACGATTCAACTTCTGCAAGGTGCTGAGCGTTGGCGTCGATAATATCAGCAATTTTATTTAAAATAACCGCTCTTTCAACAGGAGTGGTGTTCTTCCAGCTTTCCCACGCAGCGTGCGCAGCTTTTACCGCAGCATCAACATCTTCACGCGTTGCTTCGGCGCAAACTGCCAGTTCTTCGCCGGTAGCAGGGCTGTAAGTTTTAAAGGTGGCGCCGTCGGAGGCGGGCTGCCACTTGCCGTTAATGTAAAGTCCGTATTCTTTCTGTAAATTTTTCATTTTCAATACCTAACCTTCTATCTTATTTTAAGAGATCACTGTTTTTGCGATAAATCTTATGTAATCAATTATAATTATTACTTGTTTTTAAGTCAATATAAAATAATGTTACAATAAATACACTCTAACAGTTATTTTGTAAAATATTTGAGAAAGGTGGGAAAATATAAAATCGTATAATTTTTAATGTTCTAAATCAATTTAATTACGGCATAAAAACTGCAAAACCGCATAAAAAAGAGCAGCCCTAAAGCTGCCCATACTGTAAATATTATTTTAATTTAACGGCGGTGCCGCTGACGCTTACCATTAACATGCCGTTTTCTTTGCCTAATACTTCGTAGTCAACATCGACACCGACAACGGCATTAGCGCCTAATCTTTCGGCACGCTTGCACATTTCATCAATAGCTTTTTCGCGCGCTTCCTGCAATTCATTTTCGTAAGTGCTGCTGCGCCCGCCAAAAATATCCGTAATGCCTGAAAACAAATCCTTAACAAAATTTACGCCGGATACCACTTCACCAAAAACAATGCCCTTATATTCGGCAATCTGCCTGCCTTCAACAGTTTGTGTAGTTGTAACAATCATGGGTGTGACCTCCTTTGGTTTATGATACTAATAAGTCTGACAACGAAGTTTTATTTTTAATATCAGAAATAAAATCTTCTATATCATATGGCAGTATAGTAACTTGATAACGTGATTTTGAAAACTCACTCATATAATTTGAATCAGCATGAATAACTGGTGCAATAAAAATTGAAAAAATTAAATTATGGGGCTCTTTTTTTATTTCTTCTTGTAAATGTCTAGTTATAGCAGGCATTTCTACTATTGATTGACTTCTAGATGTCATTAATGTCACTTCAACCAAAGATTTACAGTTTTTGTCATAATATTCTATATCAGCCATACCTCCAGAAGCCGTAAATGTAGGTATTCCTTCATCATCAACATGATAATTAGGACATACTTTTGCATCTTTAAAATGTTGTACTAATATTACACTTACTAAAAACTCTAATCTAGTTGGTTCATCTATAAATTTTAAAACATTATTTTGAGTTGCTCTTTTTTTAGCTAAAATTAACAACTCATTGGCTATATCTTTAATACTATATTCATTTGCCCAACGTCTCAATGTTTGCAGTTTTATATCTTCAACTATTTTTTTATCAACATCTTGAGAAGAACATATTATATTGCTATCAACTTTAGACATATAGTCAAAAAATTCTTTTTTACTTACAAATGAATCATAATGTACATAATTTTTTAAAATGTATTCTATTTTTTCAGACTCAAACGCATTACAATCTATAAATCTACCATTACCTCTAATTGAAATTATGCCTGTAATTCTCATTTTCCTTATAAAATCATCTACAGCTTCCCCTAATATTTGTTTCTTTTTAAATCTCTTACTTTCTTTGATATCATCTTCTAATAATAGTTTTAAACATATTTTATAAATGATATCATCGCTACAATTATACCTATATTTTTTCCTCAATTTTTTAATAAGATTGTATAATTCATAAGCATTATTATTTTGCCAACATATCAATAATGATAATTCATTTCGTAATATTCCTGCTCCATTTTCTTCTTTATCTTCTTTCAATAATTTAATTGTTTCTAAAAGTAAAATCAAAGGTACATTACTATTTAATATTTTTCTGAATGGATTATTAGTTTGATATTTCATTAACGCATTTAAAAATACATTTTTAATTTGCTCATTATTGACTTCTTGACTTTTATATGCATCTATAAGGAGGGTACCTGTCTGCGAAATAATAATAGGCTCATTAATTTTATAATATACAAAGCCTAATTCCATTGGCAACTTATAAAAAGTATCAAATCTAGAAGGCCAACCTTTATCAAATTCGGCTTCTTTATGATCCTGCGGACTATTTTCAATTATTTCATCAATTTGATTTTCTGAAAATTTTTCTTCACTTTTAAAAATATTATGTAAAAATACATTTCTTTGTACATACATCGGGCAATATAATTTCTCTTTTATCAATAATCTTACAACTTCAAAAATAATATGATTATCCAAAATTTGACCCTTAAAAATACTCAAACATTTTAAAAATGCAGCTATTCTTTCAGGATTTCTCATTGTTGTAGAAAATGACAGCGGCTTAAACTGTGCAGCTCGTCCTCTACTCATAATCTTTAACCTTCCTTCTTTTAATAATTTTTTACTAAAACTTCATATGAATCTTTGTCACTATTATCATGATAACTTATATAATTACTTTTAATTTTTATAATATTATAATTTTGTGCCCAATAATTAAAAGTACCATTATACCTAGTTCTATGCCATAGTACATTAGAAACTGCAAATTTAATATTTCTTCTATTAATGTCATCCAAATAATCAATCAATCGAATTTCTTCATCTTCATTCCAAAACTTATTATATTCACTAAATGTAATAAGATATGGAGGATCAAGATAAATAAAGTCATCTTCTTGCGGATTCATTCTCTCAATAAATTTCTGAAAATCCATATTATAAAATTCTATGTTTTTATCCTTGACATATTGAAAATAATCATTTAACGCTTTTACAACATTTTTATTAAAATCTACATTTCCAACAGGTAGATTAAAATCCCCTTTAGAATTAAAACGCAACATGCGATTAAAACCATAAATAAGCAATAAATATAACAACGTCATATTATTCTTATTTTCATTAAAATCGTTTCGCATTTTTATATAAAATTCTTTATTATATTTTGAAAAATAAGTCTTTTTGAAATTTTTCCTATATTCACTAGGAACATCTCTATTAAGATAAGTTGCAGTCAAGTTATATTTTACAATAGTTTCTTTTATATTCTTCCAAAATTCATCTTCTTTTTGGCTATATGAAATTAAAAACTCATGCAATTTAATCATATAACTATCTATATCATTAAGTCGATAACTATTTGCTTTTACATTTAAAAAAACACTTCCTCCTCCACAAAAAGGTTCTATAAATCTATTTATATTATTTGGAAAATGTTCTTTTAATTGTGATAATAATTTAAACTTGTCACCAACATAAAAAAATGGAGAACGTCGATATTCAGATTTTTGCATTATTTGCCTCTTATTTTACTTATAAATATAAATTCTTTATGGTTATCTAACTTTGTTTTTCCCGCATTAAAATATTGATACGGTTTTTCAAAAACAGTCAATTCACCTTTAGCACTTAATATCTTCTCTATGCTCTCTAAAGTTATTTTATTTTTAGAAGAACTACTCTTAGAATTATATGTATTATTATATGATACTACAACAAATTTTGCATTAATTGAATTAATTAAATCTTCAAATGTTTTTGTTGCCGTACTTCTACAATAGTCGCTCATATTTTCCGGTTCAGGCTTACATGCCACACCTTTTAGCTCAGGTTTTCTCCAAGTCGTAATATTCTCTAAAACATGATAAAATCTACTATATTGCCTAGAATTATAAGGAGGATCAATATAAACAATATCGCACATAATATTTTTAGCTAAAACATTTGCATCACACCTAGTTATAAAAATATCTTTATTATCATATTTATATGGGTCTATCAAATCAAATTTGAATGAATCATTAATTTTTTTACCTTTAATATATGCATCATAATGGCCTACAGTATTAGCAGCTTTATCCAAAGAATATAATAAAGACGCCAATAATATATTTTTTTCTTTTTCATTTAATAATTCTTTATCAATAGATTCTCTTATAAATCCTATAATTAAAGCGTCATTATATGAAAAAAATTTATTTCCATAATTAATTGAAACATAATTATCTGCTATATCATCTGCTATCAAATTTTGAAATCTAGTTTTTATCTTATTTAATTTATCTAAATTATAACTATTTTGTTCAAAAAAAGCCCTGTATATAATTTCATTTGAAAACAAAAAATCATTGATATATATTGTAGACATATAGTCCAAAATTTTTTTACTAATTATTCCTGTTCCAGCAAAAATATCACAAAAACTATTTCCGCTACAATTATCAAGTATCAGTTCAATAATCCAATCAGCAATTTTATATTTACTTCCTGTATATCGTCTATTCCAAATTTGATATGTCATCTTACACCTCATAAAAAAATTAATAGACCATTACAATTAAAATGATTTAGCATTGTTACATAAATACATCCTTTCTCATTTAGAAAGGATGTATTTATGTAGCCTTTATGCTATGTTTTATTAAATTTTTAATTCTAATCTTCTCATCATTTCATATAAGTTTATTACTTCTATTTTAAAATATTTAGCTACATCTGGTATTTTTACTTTTCCTATCTTTTGGTTCTCACCTAATCCAGAAGCAGGTACCTCAAAAGTTACTATAGTATAATCATATGCTTTAGCTGCTGCTATAATCCACGGATCTGCAATTTTTTCTTCTGCCCAGCATGCCAGACCTTTATCGTTATAAAATCCACATTCATTTATAAATTGCATTACTTTAGCATACATCTCAATAACTTTTTTATCTTTATGTTTACAACCAACAAACTTTTCTCTTCTTTCATGTATCCAATTTTTTAGTAAATCCTCTCCTTCATTTAACTCATCCAAGACTAAATCTAATAAAACTATATTACCATTTATTATTTCTTGATCAAATTTTTCCCAGAAAGTTGGTATTATATCATAACTATAAAATTGTCTAGCAGCAGTTATAAAAGTATTGGAGTCGATCAAAAACTTTTCGTTTATATTCACCATAAAGTACCTCCAAACTTCTCAACTACTTTTGCAAAAGTTTTACTAGATGTGTTTGTTAAACGATATGCTTCAGTATAAGACGTTCTTCCAGTATTTACACTATCACACAAGGCTCTAACAAATATTCTATCTAAACGACTTTTCATAGTATTATAATAATCGCCACCTGTTGTATTTTTCACTTTAGAAATGTTAAAGTTTTTTATAGAATTTAATACAATACTAATATAATCATCATAGTTTATTTTTTTATTATCTAATGCTTTTCTTGCCACAACAACTTCACTACAATAATATTTCATCGAAATTTTTTTTATTTTTTCTTGATGATCGTTAAAATTATTTTCCCATTCTATAAGAAATATATCATTAGGTAAAATTAATTCTGCTGCGACTGCATTACATATACTTTCTACTTTATTAACCCCTTCTAATGTATTATTAGTATCATTATATAAATTGCTTATCCCAATCCATATATGCGCTAGTTCATGAAAAAGAGAAAATAATCTAGCCGCTTTAGAATCAGTCCCATTTATAAAAATTAACGGCGCTATTTTATTTACCATTACAAATGCTCTAAACTCATTAATATCTAGAGGTCTATGATTATTATTTCCAACAACACTATTTACCATAACAATTATTCCAATATTTTCTAATAAATTTCTTAAATAATTAAAAGCAGAAGTCACATCTTTACAAGATGTATGCCAATTTTTATTTAAATTTAAATCCTTTCTTATCGTTCTGCTTATTTCTAAATAATTATTATTGTTTTGCATAGAGCCGACTATACCTAATTCATCTGCCTCTATAAAATGTCTATAATCACTCATCCATTCCTGTATTAATTCCATTTCACGAATAGTATCAATAAGATTTCTACTAGGCTTTTCTAATTTATAACTATCTATTGTCCTGTACGATAAAAGATCTATTTTTTCTACAGGAGGCTCTTTTAAGAAAAAATAACCTAATGGAATATGAGATTTTTTACTAAATTCTTGAATTTGATTGAAAGTAGGTAATTTTACACCATCAAGCCACTCTTTAATATGTTTAACAAGCTTTTCTCCTAATATTTTTTCATCAGATTGATTATAAGCCCAACGAATAACATTCAATTTAACATTAACTTCTGGCATATAGTAACCTCCTTTCTTAATATTTTATATAATATATAATACTATAAATTTTGCTTGTATTTTTATAAAACAGAAAATACAAGCAAAATTATTTAATATAAAGCAATACAAACTATTTTATAACTATTTTATAACTAATAATCTATTTGCGCATTTTTCTCACTCAAACTCTATCGTTGCGGGCGGTTTGGTTGTATAGTCAAACAGCACGCGGTTGATATGTTTTACTTCGTTTACTATTCTGTTGGCTGCGGTGGTAATTGTTGCAGGGGGCAGCATGGTAACTTCCGCCGTCATAAAGTCGGTGGTGGTTACGGCACGCAGGGCAATGGCGTAATCGTAAGTGCGTTCGTCGCCCATAACGCCTACGCTGCGCATGTTGGTCAGCGCCGCAAAATACTGGCTGGGGCGCTCTGCCAGCGGCAGTTTGTCCACTTCTTCGCGGTAAATGTAATCGGCATCCTGCACAATGGCAACTTTTTCTGCCGTTACTTCGCCGATAATACGGATGGCAAGCCCTGGTCCCGGGAACGGCTGGCGGGTTACCAGATATTCCGGAAGGCCAAGTTCTCTGCCGGACTGGCGCACTTCGTCCTTAAACAAATCGCGCAGAGGCTCAACAATTTCTTTAAAGTCTACAAAGTCGGGCAGGCCGCCTACATTGTGGTGGCTCTTAATGGTTGCCGATTCACCGCCGAGGCCGCTTTCAACAACATCCGGGTAAATGGTGCCCTGTGCCAGATAATCGACTGCGCTGATTTTTTTGGCTTCTTCTTCAAACACGCGGATAAATTCTTCGCCGATAATTTTGCGTTTGGCTTCCGGCGCGGTTACGCCTGCCAGTTTGCTGTAAAAACGCTCGCGTGCGTCTACGCATACAAAGTTAATGTCAAACAGACCGCCTTCGCCGAATACGGAACATACTTCTTCACGTTCGTTTTTGCGCAGCAGGCCGTGGTCTACAAATACGCAGGTAAGCTGTTTGCCGATGGCTTTGGCCAGCATTGCCGCGCAGACGCTGCTGTCTACGCCGCCGCTTAATGCGCACAGCACTTTGCCGCTGCCAATGCGTTCTTTCAGCTCTTTAACGGTTTCTTCAACAAAGCTGTCCATTTTCCAGGTTCCGGCACAGCCGCATACATTATATACAAAGTTGCTCAGCATTTTGGTGCCGTTGTCGGTGTGCAGCACTTCGGGATGGAACTGCACGCAGTACAGCCCGCGGCTTACGTCCTCTGCCGCCGCTACCGGGCAGTTGGGGGTATGCGCTGTAATTTTAAAGCCGGGCGCTGCCGTTTCAATATAGTCGTTGTGGCTCATCCAGCACACGTTTTTGGCCGGTATATCTTTAAAAAGAAGGCTTTCCGTATCAAAGTCAACCAGTGTTTTGCCGTATTCGCGTTCCGGCGCTTTGCAAACATGCCCGCCCAGCATGTGCATCATCAGCTGGCTGCCGTAGCAGATGCCTAAAACAGGCACGCCCCAGCTGTAAATTTCCGCATCAATCGTGGGCGAATCCTCTAAATAAGCGCTGTTGGGGCCGCCGGTAAAAATAATGCCCTTCGGGTTTTTGGCTTTAATTTTTTCAAGGCTCTGCCTGTAAGACACAATTTCGCAGTAAACGCCGCTTTCCCTTACGCGGCGGGCGATAAGCTGGTTGTACTGGCCGCCGAAGTCAATTACTAAAATCATTTCCTGGTTGTCGGTTTTCATAACGGCTTCATCCTCCTGTAAAGTTTTTTACGTTTTTCTTTATCTTTTAATTTTACAATATTAAGTGTAAAAAAGCAAACAAAATGCCCGCTTTTGCAAGGGTTTACAGGCTGTTTACCCTTCTTTGGCAATAACGCGGAAATCGCCGTCAATATCGCCTGTAAGCAGCTTGCGCAAAATGCTGTAACCGCCGCCAACAACTTCAATCGTGCCGTCAAGCACATCTACAAGCGGCTTCAGTTCGTCAACAACAGCCTGCGTATTGTAAGTGCCGGTATCCACAACGTAAAAATGCTCAAAGCCCTTAAACATTTTGCGCAGGTAAGCCTTTCCTTCTTCCTCACCCTTTTCGGCAATCTGCGTTTCAAGGTTCAGGCTGCCGCTGCGCATAAAATCAAGCCAGCTTTCCGTCATAAAAATGCCTTTGGGCGCGCGGTTAATGCTTTTAATATCCGTTTTGGAAAGCAAAATATCCACACAGTCGCGCGTTTTGGGTATTACAAGCTCCGCCGTAGTTGCCCTTAACTTTGCCGTTCCGCCGCCGCAGCCGCTTACGCAGATTAAAATGCGGTCTACGTTGGCAAAACTGTCGATGGTGTTCTGCAAATACTCTGCCAGCTCCTGCGGATTGCTGTGCAGGCGCTTCGGCAGAAAATACACCGGCGTATCGAGATTCAGTTCATCAATTAAATGCAGTATTTCTTTTTTTAGTGTCGGGCATGATAAAATTACCTGTTTCATGCTGATGCTCCTTTTATAACCTTCTGTAATAAGTATAGCACAGAGCAATGCGGCGTTAAACGCAGTTTTGTAAAATATCGCACCGGAGATTGACCGCGCCCTTTTGGCAATAATATAATAAAATTGTAAATTTATAAATTTTAAACCGTTACCATACTTTAAGCGAGGTTTTTATGAACACCAGATTTTTATTTACGCATATGCCGCCGGGCAGGCTGTTTTTAATTACGGCCGGGCCGGGAGCGGTGGGCATGCTGGCTTCGGTGCTGTTTTACATGGTAGACGGCATTTTTATCGGCCGCTACCTTGGTGAAACGGCGTTTGCCGCGCTGAACCTTGCTTTGCCTTTTGTAATCATTAATTTTTCGCTCTCCGATTTAATCGGCGTCGGTTCTTCCGTGCCTATCGCCATTAAACTTGGCGAAAAAAAGAACCACACCGCCAACAATATTTTTACCTGCGCCTGCGTGCTTACCTTTTTAACAAGTATCGGCGTGGGCGCGCTGCTGTATTTTGGCGGGCCATACCTGCTTTCGCTGCTGGGTGCAAAGGGCGAGCTGCACGCGCTGGCGTTAAGCTACCTGCGCGTTTATGCATTAACGGCGCCTGTTACAACCATTGTTTTCGGCGCAGACAGCTACCTGCGCATCTGCGGGCAAATACGCACCAGTATGTTCCTTAATATAGGCATGGCGGTTATCAGCTTTGTGCTGGAATTTTTATTCCTTGCCGTTTTTGGCTGGGGCATTTGGGCAGCGGCGTTTGCTTCCAGCCTTGCCATGATGGCAGGTGCAGCTGTATCGCTGTACCCGTTTTGGCGGGGATATTTGCAGCTTAAATTCTGCCGTCCCAGTTTTTCAGCGGCAATGATTGCCAATATTTTTGTATGCGGCTGCCCGATATTTTTAAACAATGTTTCCGGGCGCTTAACTTCGATAATGATGAACTTTTTGCTGCTGCGCTTCGGCGGCACCACGGCTGTTTCGGTATACGGCGTTTTAATGTACGCCGACAGTTTTATTACACAGTTTTTGTACGGCATGTGCGACGCCTTGCAGCCTGCGGTTGGCTACAACTGGGGCGCGGGCAATTCGCGGCGCATCAGCCAGATAGAGCGCTACTGCTACGGAACGGCGGCCGGCGTATCGCTTATATCGGCAGCGTTGATGATACTGTTTCCGCTTAAAATTACGCAGTTTTTTGTGCCCGATGGCGACAGCGGGCTTTTAACCCTTGCCGCTGCTGCCGTGCCCATATTTGCAGTGGCATATCTGGCGCGCTGGGTTTCACTGGCAACCGAAAGCTACATGACGGCGGTTGGCAAATACTTGCAGGCTTCGGTTATTTCCGTTGTTACGGCTTTTGCCGCGCCCGCGCTGATACTTATTGTGCTTTTCCCGCTCGGTTTGGACGGCTTATGGCTTAACTACCCGCTGACGGCAATAGTCTGCGCTGTGCTTTCCTTTGTAATTATCAAACGCTTCAGCAAGGATTTGCTTGCAAAAGCGAAGCAGAAACATTCCTAATATAATTTTCATAAACATAAAGACTTTTTCAATACATTCTATTAAAATCTAAAATATGTTATAATTTTAATAGTAGGATTTTTAAAAATTCATTCCTTGTGAAGAGGTATTTTTATGAAAGGTTGGTTAAAAAATATATTAATATTTCTTGCCGGTATGGCAGCTATGTTTATCTTAATGTTATTTCTTGCCCCTAAACCAACTGACGAATTACCAGGTTTGAATTTATTTGAAAATAGTGCGCAAGAGAAAGTAATAACGGCAAAACAAATAGAGATATTTCAAGTAATCGAACCTAATAAAGCTTTAGCCCATACAACAAATCATCCAGATAAAATTTTTGACCCTGACGAACTTCTGGTTCTCATTATAGGTGACGAAAACACCTCTTATTATGATGATGAAAAAATTAATATAAACGAAAATCAATATCTTAAACAAATCGGAACATATCAGTACATAACTAAATCAGAAACACAAAAAACTGTTCCTGTTGTTTCCATAGTAACAAAATGAAAAAATCCCGCAAACAAGCGGGATTTTTTATTTGAATAATATTATCAAAAAATTAAATCAATTATATATTAAATTGTTTATTGCAAATGCTTGTGATATAATTTTACTATTAATAAAAATACAGCAGCATGTTTTTAAAATGCACCTGTAACAAGCAGGAGGAAATAAAATTGATTACCTTAAAAAACGGTAACGGTATCAAATGGCCGCACGGCAAGCGCATTGCCGTTTTGCTGACCTTTGATTTTGACGCCGAATACCTGCGTTATTCCGTAACCGGGCAGAGCGCGCTCGGCTTTTCGGATATTTCGCGCGGGCAGTACGGTCCGCACGAAGGCTTAAAGCGCTGCCTTGACATGCTGGCACGCCAGAACATTAAAACCACGTTTTTTGTGCCCGGCATTGTTGCCGAAAAATACGCTGACGAAGTAAAACAAATTGCCGCCGCAGGGCACGAACTTGCCTACCACGGCTATGCGCACGACGCACGCCCCGACATCCCGCTTGAGGAAGAAGAAGCTAACATGGCAAAAGCGGAAGCCATTCTTGAAGCCATCAGCGGCAAAAAAGTAGTTGGCCACCGCGCCCCGCTTGATACCTTGCAGACTTACGGCGTTAAGCTGATGCAAAAACGCGGTTATTTATACAGCAGCACCTTAAAGGACTGCGACTGGGCCTACATCCACGAAGGTGAGCACCCTGTTGTGGAACTGCCGACTGAACCCGGCTTTGATGATTTTTCGTTCTTTTATTTTTCGTACGCCGATGCGCACACCATTACCTGCAGCTACCCGGCAGAATATGTTTACAACATGTGGAAGGACGCCTTTGACGAACTGGCAAACGAGGGCGACAAAATTATGTGCCTTAAACTGCACCCGCAGCTGATTGGGCGCTCAAGCCGCATCCGCATGCTGGAGCGACTGGTGCTTTACATGCGCCAAAACGGTGCGTGGATTGCCGGCTGCGAAGAAGTTGCGCGCTATGTACTGGCGCAAAACGGAAAGGAGGCTGACGCCTATGCTGTGGCCAAATAACAAACGTCTTGCGCTGATGCTTTCTTTCGATATCGACGCCGAAACGCTGTGGCTTACGCGCAGCGAAATCAATAAAAACCACCCCGCCAACCTAAGCCGCGGGCTGTATTCCGTAAAGCAGGGCATTCCCCGCATTTTGCGGATGCTGGAAGAAGAAAACCAGCACGCCACCTTTTTTACCACGGCCTACACGGCAGAACTTCACCCCGAAGTTATTAAGTGCATTGCCGCCTGCGGGCACGAAATTGCCTACCACGGCTACCTGCACGAAGTTTACGATACTTACGAAAAAGAAAACGCGCTGATGGCAAAGGCCGAAAACATCATTAAAAGCCTTACCGGCAGGCAGATGGTGGGCCAGCGCTCCCCGGACGGCTTTATATACGATTTTCACCTTCAGCTGTGGCTGGACAGAGGATATATTTATTCCTCCAACTGGCGCGATAACGACGGGCCGTTCCTGCACAAAATAAACGGCAAAACCGTGCCCATTGTGGAACTGCCCAAAGACGGCATAGTGGATGACACCAGCTACGATATGTACACCATTCAGGCGCCGGAACATCACTACCTGCGCAGCGGGCGCGAAATGACCGGTATTTGGATGGAAGAATTTGACGGGCTTGCCGACGAAGGCCGCATGATGAATTTTGTAATGCACCCGCAGTTTATTGGCCGCCCCGGCTATGTGCGCGCCCTGCGCGATTTTATACGCTACGCCAAAGACAACGGCGCCTGGATTTGCACCGACGAACAGGCCGCACGCTGGGTACTGGCACAGAACGGCTTTACCGAATTTGCCTGATTTGGGCGCTTGCGCCTGCAATAAATAAAAAGATGAGAGGGGTTTAAAAAATGTTCAGCAAAAAACTTACCAAAAAATTATTAGCTTTAGGTGCGGCAGCAATGCTTGCACTTACAGCAGCCGGCTGCGGCGGCAGCGATAAGGCCGACGCCCCGAAAGAAGCGGCAAACGGCAAACTTACCATTGCCATTAACGCCACCTTCCCGCCGTTTGAAAGCGTTAAGGAGGGCACGCACGATTATGTCGGCGTCGATATTGATATTGCCCGTTATATCGGACAGAAGCTCGGCAAAGAAGTTACCTTCACCGACATGAAGTTCGCTTCCCTTGTGCCCACCCTGCAAAGCGGCCGCGCCGATATGATTGTATCGGCCATCAGCCCTACGGATGAGCGCAAAGAAGTGCTTGACTTTACCGAACCTTACTACTACCCGATGAAAGCCATTATCTGCCAGAAAGGCGCAGGCTACGACAGCTTTGAAAAACTTAAAGGCCAGAAAGCAGGCGCTTCCATGGGCACCACCTATGTACAGGAGCTGAAAGACGCAGGCGGCATTGAAGTTGTGGAACTTGACAACACGCCGCTGGTTGTGCAGGATATTTTAAACGGACGCCTTGCCGCTGGTTTGTTTGACGCAGCACAGGCCGCCGTATTCATCAGCCAGAACGATAAACTGGAAATGCACACCTTAAACCTGCCGATTGTTTACGCCGATACTTTTGCCATTGCGCTGCCGAAGGGCTCTAAAGATGTTGCCACGGTGGACGGCATTTTAAAAGAAATGCAGAAAAACGGCGAAATGCACAAAATTCTGGTTAAGCACCTTGGCGAAACGGCTACCAAACAATATGAAGAAGCCATTGCCAAACTCGACATTGCAAAATAAAACCAACCCGGCAGTGCGCTGTACTGCCGGGCTTTAACTTAAAGGAGCAACATTATGCTTGATTTTTCCGTACTCGACCCATACCTGCCGCTTTTAGCCTCAGCCGTATGGATTACCATTAAATTTACGTTCTTTTCCACCCTTATCGGCTTTTTGGGGGGCTTTATTTTAGCGCTTATCACGCTTTCGCACAACAAGGTATTTTCCTTCCTTGCCAAAGCGTACATCTCTGTTTTCCGCGGCACGCCGCTTCTGGTTCAGCTTATGCTCATCTACTTTGCCACGCCGCAGCTTACGGGCTACACCATCAGCGCGCTGGAAGCAGGCGTGCTTTCCTTCGGGCTGAACTCCGCCGCCTATATCTCCGAAGCGCTGCGCGGCGGCATCCTTTCCGTAGACCGCGGCCAGTGGGAAGCTTCCATGTCGCTGGGCGTGCCTACCCACCGCTTTATTCTTGACGTTATTCTGCCGCAGGCAATTAAAAACGCACTGCCCTCGCTCGTTAACGAAAGCATTATGCTTTTGAAGGATTCCAGCCTTGTTTCCGTTATCGGCGTGGCCGACACCCTGCGCTGGGCGGATTTGATTCAGGCCAAAACATTCCGCGCGTTTGAAGCCTTTATTGTGGCCGCCGCAGTTTATTATGTGCTGGTAATGCTGCTCAACCTTTTGGGCGCATACCTTGAAAGGAAGGTGCGCGTAAGTGATTAAAGTTGAACATCTTGCCAAAAGCTTCGGCACGCTGCAAGTTTTAAAGGATATTTCGCTCAGCATTAATAAAGGCGAAGTTGTAACCATTATCGGCCCTTCGGGCAGCGGCAAATCTACGCTTCTGCGCTGCTTAAATCTGCTTGAACGCCCCGACAGCGGCAAAATTATTTTTGACGGCACCGATATTTTAAGCGGCAAAGTTAAAATTGAAAGCATCCGCAAAAATGCGTGCATGGTTTTTCAGCATTTTAATTTGTTTGCCAACATGACGGCGCTGCAAAACGTGGCTTATGCGCCGCGCGTTGTTAACGGGCTGAGCCGTGCCGACGCCGAAGCCAAAGCCCAGAAACTGCTGGAAAAAGTAGGCCTTGGAGATAAATCGGGCCAGTACCCCAG
>OJME01000547.1_pt1 | contig 33799 bp, 29 predicted proteins | sample 1597151 | NCBI WGS metagenome assembly OJME01 (sample SAMEA2452118, study PRJEB22498) | human gut metagenome | biome: human feces; feature: human gut; material: feces | place: Australia | collected 2012
TTTCAAATATACACTTATATTTTGTTGCGATATTTAATACTGCAAATGTAAATGTATCAAAACACCCTCTTTTTTATATCACTCGTTAAACATGCCAATATCCCCATCCGCAGAAATCATTTCAGCCGTTATTCTCAACCTGCGGCAACGGCTGTTGTTATAGAACCTCACCTGAGCATTCCCTGCTTCATCCGGCATCACTTCCGGGTTCCAGTATAACGTGCGGCGATAGTCCTCTTCTTTGGGAAGAACAGAATAATCGGGATGATAAAACTCTACAGGTTCGCTATAGCCATCCAACCAGGTTTTTCTGACTCCCCTGCCTCCTTTTACGGGAATCTCTCCTTCCGGATAGGTTTCAATAAAAACAGCACAGCTATATATTTCATCTACATCCATCGGAGACATACGGATGTCAGCATACCGACACCTTGCCGATAATTCCTCATTGATATAAATAGACTTGATAGCCACCAGGCGAAGTGTCCGGTATCGGGTCTGATCTATTTCAGTAGCCTCCGTTCGTTTATAGTTTACCACATACAAGGGAGAGCGACCTTTGTACTGCAACCATTCCTCACCACCACTATACCTGCGTATGAAATTGGGATTCATACGGACAAGCAGCTCGTGGATATCTTCACCGATATAACCTCCCTTATCCAAAATATCATCCATCTCCGAAGGTACATCGTAGTAAGCAACCGATTTCGAACGATTTTCATAAATATCCTTCTCACGACTCCATTTCTTAGCCTTCACCACTACTTCATCCAAACGGTGATTTTTCTCTCTCATACCCCGTTTTGACAGAGAATCTTCATAAGCATCCATAAAACGATTATAATCGATATCATCACCAATCACAGTATCTGTCTGCAGTTCCTGTTCTGCTCCCGGTTTATCTCTGCCGGACAGGCTTATCTGCATTTCTCCCAGCGGATATTGTGTAGGTTGAGGACTGAAGACTCTGTCTAATACAATCCGGTGGTCTTTCCGCTTACCTTTCTCCATCACAGAAAGAATCAGATTCCACTTGCCAATAATATCGGTAATAAAAGCAAAACGCCCCACACTGTCTGTTTCGAACAGGTTAAGAGAAAGCGCCCCCGGCGAAGTTTCCTCATCTCCCCGCTTCGCCAGAAAAGAAGAGACTTGTATATTTGGTTTAGGCTTACCTCTAACAAATGAAACGACTTGTCCATGCACTTCAATCCCTTGTTCGGGCATGTACTTCAATTCAAACGGTTCTACCCCCGACTCGTATTTCCATGCATAACGCCGCCATCCCTGCACCAACAACAAATGATCCAAAGCTGTTCTGTGCTCTTTATCATCCGCTTCGAAATAATAGAGCGGACGATGAACGTAGCCTTTAATCTCAGACATTAACAATAAGTCCGCTAACATAGAATGCCGGCTTTCCACTTCTTCCCATCCATCACGCACAGATACCGATATCGGAGCGGATACAGGCTTACCCGCCGTGTCACGTACTGAAAAGTCCAATAAGATACGATCAAACGGCTGATAATCCTCTTTGTTTTTCCGAACACTGATTGTCAATGGCTCCGGTTTTCTCATAAAGATAAGGCGGTCGGCAATAATCTGTCCTGCTGTATCAAACAATACGATCTGTGCCACCCCTGCCTTCCATTCCGTCTTGTCAAGTTTGAAAGAGACAGGCGTATTTTTCCGGATGTTCAACAGGCAATAATTAAGCAGTTTCCCATGACCAAGCACAGCTAAACCTAAGACAGACTCCGGTGTATGCGGATTCTTTTGTACACTGACTGCTATGCTGTCTTCCGAAGAAAGATTGTCAACTTGCAAGACATATCCCTGCAACCGGGCTTCCGGCAAATCAAAACGGTACTTTTTGCCATTCAACTCCACCTCAGCCTTATGATTCTCTCCGTTCGTAGGAGTATACACAAAGGTGCCACGTCCTTCGTGTACAGTGGCAAAGGAGGCGATTTCTTTCTTTTCCCGGTTGATAACCGTTCCGGACAGTGCGATCGGATTTCCATAGGCATCCGTTGCCTCAAAAGCAACGCGGGAAGGAATGCCTTCGACCAAATTTCCTCCTTCAGGAAAAAACTTCAGATTGACTTTTTTCTCCTTAGCCGTTTTTTTCCGTACCTGCGGATATTTATAAACAGCATATTTCTGTATATTCTTCTCTTTAAAATCACCAGCCACCCGAGGCTTATCGAATACCGGAAGAACCCGGGAGAAAATAACCTCCTCTCCAAAGTTCAACATATATTTCGTGTAGGCACGAACCTCATAAAAACCGGAATAAAAAGGTAGTTGTGTTAATTCGAAACTACCGTGGCAACGGCCGTTCTTAACAGGCAATACACGTTTCGCTATGACTTCCCCACCCGGATTCAACAATTCGACATAAAGGGTTTTACTCAAATCCGACGGGCGGTTCAGTTCGGATGTCACAACATAACACTGAAACCAAACAGGATCTCCCTGATAATAACTGGTATTGTCGAAATGTAAATAGACTTTTTCCTGTGGCAGCATTTCTCCGAAATTCTGCACTGCTTCAATATAGCCCGATAATTTACGAACGATACTGTCCGGCATCTGGGCTTGCAAAGAAAATGGCAGTGCCGACAAGAGGAATAGTAAGACGAGGGTAGCCCTGTTCATCATAATTCATCTATTTCAAATTTGTGTTTAAGATTAGATCTGTCCTACTCCGGAGAGAATCTGTTCTCCAGTGATTACCAGCCAAATATAGGAAAAAGAATTGAAAAATTGAGATGATTTACTCTTTTTTATATGCTATACCATATCATCTCCCGTCTTGGCAAATGTAACACGAATCGTCTTATGAAACGGAATGAAACGCGAGATAACAGCTATTATGACCGATATCACCAACAGATAACCTAATATTTCTTTCAGTGCAAGCAACAGACTCTGCTCCTGCAAAGTTCCATAAAGAGAATGGGTAGCTATCTGTACCGCTTCATCATATCTGTGTCCTTGTGCAAGCGCATTATTCAGAGACTGAGTATAACGGGACGCAGCCAGCGGGTCGGCAGTCGTGATAGTCTCCGACAAAGAATATATATATTTCTGTTGCAGACGATACAGCATATTGCTGTAAAAAGAAGTAGCCATGATAGGTGCCAGTACCGAACGGAAGATTATCAGAAAGAAAGCATTCGACAACAAAAACTTCGGGTTCAAATCTTCTACGGCAAACAGGGCAAAGGCTATAATCAAAGTCAACATACCCAATCCGCGGAAAAAGATGGGCAGATATAACATTTCATACGTACTGTTCGGCGCAATGCCAAAATATAGAATACCAAAGAAAATAACAAAACAACTCATTCCGCCCGCTATCAGAAACCGGAAGCGCCAACGTTGCCAACGAAACCACCAGAAACAGATAAAAGCTCCGATTACATACCCCGGAAGCAAAAAGATATAAAGAGAATAGGTATGCGTGCTGTCTACTTTCAGGATGATGCTCAGGTAATTGGTCAATAATGTGGTGGATGTACTAAAAAACATAACAAGCATCATATAGAAATATCCGATGATTGCTTTAGGCTGAAACAGAGGGGCAAGACTTACATAGGGATTCTTCGAATGGTACTGAATCCAGATAAATAATGCGATCAGTATAGGAGAAATTACAATATAAGCACAAAGTTTGGTAGAAGCCATCCAATCCAGAACTTTCCCATAATTGATGACGTAAATCAGCATCAGCAACCCTACCGAAATGATAAACATCTCCCGAATATGCAAATCGGATAACGGTACCGATTTAATCGGGCGGTTATGCCGGAAGCAGATGATAACAAACAGAATAGAAACCAGAATCAAAAGCATCATGAAGTAATACATATACTTCCAGTTATAGTGATATGCCAATTGCGCAGTGACCAGCATGGAGGCCTGTCCGCCCCCATACACCAATGGATAAAAATAGGAATAGAACTCGCTGCGGATATTCTTCGCACTGAAAATCTTCTGTGCATAACGAATAAACCATAACATCAGAAAACCTTTCAGAAAGCCGATGGCAAAACTGCAGGCTATCAGAATATCGGCATTCTGCGAACGGGCGCAAATCCAACTCAAAAAGAACTGCAGGAGCAAGTCTATCAGCAAGAGAAACTTGACCGAAACGGCTGCCAGCACTTTAGGAATAATAGGATAAGCAATGGCCATACCTGCCGAAGCCGCATAATATCCCATCGTTATATCTTCCGAATTGGTTCCAAGCGTATTCGATACTTCGAGCATGCTTCCGGTATACGAACCATTCAGCATGGTAACCGGAAGAATAACAATGAAAATGCAACAGAACCCCAGCCAATCGGGCACCCAGGAACGAACGGGCACTCCCAACTCTTTCATTGTTATCATTTGCGCAAAGCTTCTGTTTCAACCATCATACCCGCTCTTAATTGTGCCATTTCTTCAGAAGAGATATTCTCCAGCTCTATCCGTACCGGGATACGCTGTTGTACTTTTACAAAGTTTCCCGCGGAATTGTCTGTGGGAACCAGAGAATATTTCGACCCGGTTGCCTCCGAGATAGCAGTGACTTCCCCGTTAAAAATCTTCCCGGGCAACGCATCTACTTTAACGCGCACCTGCTGCCCAATATAGATATTGGCAATCTGTGTTTCCTTATAATTAGCAGTAATCCATTTATCCTTGTTGCGTACCAGATAAGAGATGGTTTGCCCCGTCTGGACATACTGTCCGGGTTCTAAGGTGCGCCTGCCCATATATCCATCGTATGGAGCAGTGAGTACCGTATAAGACAAGTTCAATTTAGCCAGATCCAAATCCGCTTCTTTACGCAAGATACCGGCTTGAACTCCGGTTGTCTTTTTACTCGTTTCCACATATTGCGACAAAGCAGCCTGTTTTTGCGCGACTAATGCCTGATAGCGTGCCTCAGCTGCTTCATACGCGGCTTTGGTCTGCTCGTACTGTTGTTCCGGCACCGATTCTTCTTTCAGCAGACGTTCAAAGCGGTGATAGTCCTGTTCCAGTTGCCAGAGCTTCGCCTTCGCTTCGGCTATATTGGCATCCTGCACGGCTATATTAGTATGGGAAGTTTCGATGCCCGAGTGAAGAACATCCTGCAAACCGTGCGCATCCAGCAGAGCCGCTTCGGCTTCCTTCACTTTAATTTGATATTCACGGTTATCAAGTACTAACAAGGTATCTCCCTGACGCACATATTGATGTTCCTTGAAACGGATATCCTTGATATATCCCGAAGCACGTATATTTAAAGGAGCAACATATTGGTCTACAAAAGCATCATTGGTCACTTCATAGCTAATGTAACGCCAAAAATAAGTAATAGTCCACCAGAGCCCGGAGACAGCCAAACATACACACACCATATTTAAGATGATATTGCGAGCTCTCATTTTTTTAAGTTTCCGTTTTTTTTCCTTTAATGTTGCCATAACCTTAATATATTATAGACGACCACAAGCCTTCTGAAGTTGATAATAAGTATAAATCACACGAGTGCGGGCAGTGACCAGCTGTAACTCTACATTCAAACAGACAGAGTTGGCATCCAGCAAGTCAGTCAGAATAGCCAACTGATTCAGATAACGGTTCTGCATAATACGGTAGTTCTCCTGCGCCTGCCGGACAGACAACTGCAAGGCTTCTACCCGTTGCAAAGCTTCCTGATGCCGCAGAAAAGCAGTGCGCACATCCATGCGGATTCTCTGCATCTTCTGCTCTTCATCATTCTTACGCAAAGACACAATCAGTTTGCTTTCCTTTATTTTATGACTGTTTTTGTAGATTGAGGATAAAGGATAAGAAACCGATAGTCCTACATTCCAGTTATTGTTATACATATCCGCTAATGTACGCGAAACAGGGCGTGCCAGTGTATTTGAGGCATACAGCGATATGCTGGGAAGAGACAATGACTGAGTCAACCGGATCTCGTTCCGGGCAAGTTCCGTTTGTTTTCTGAGCAATTTCATTGCCGGATCATTTGTGTAAGCAAGGGTGATATAGTCGTCATACGCTTCCAAAGCAACTGCCTGATGCAGTAGGGTCGTATCCGGTTTCAGTAACAGGTTCTCATTCTGTCCCAATAAAATATCCAGCTGCTGCGACACGAGTACGATGCTATTTTCCGTTTCCTGCAAAGACAAACGGTCGTTCGTCAACTGCATCTCGCTGCGCAATACATCATTATTTGTTATCACCCCCTCCTTTTTCATCCGGCGAATATCCCGCAGGCGTAATTCAGATTCCTCAATGTTCCGCATCAATATCTCATGCTGCTTGAAAAGGCTGAACAGATTCATGTATTGGTTCAGCAAACCAAGTTTGATTTCCGCCTGATCTGTCAATGTCTGCAACTCGGCAACTTGTTTTTCCATGTCTGCCTTACGGATAGTCCTCCGAATCTTACCACCTTGATACAGTGGTTGGGAAAAGTCGATGGCGTAATTCTGCGACCAGTCCGGAATATCCGGATATGTCGGACCGGACAATCCCCGTTCCCAAACGAGCGGCTGTCCCACAAAACCTCCTTTCAATCCCACTTGCAGATAAGGCAGTGATGACGTGCGTGCCGTCCGTGTCCGTTCTTGTGCCATGGCTTCTTTCAGCGCATCCGCCTGAAGCTGCAAACTATGCTGCACCCCACGTTCGAAAAGCTGGTCTACGGAAAGAAATAAAGAATCCGTCTGCGCCTTTGCCGGCTGACCGGCGAACATCAGGCAGAGCAGTCCTATCAGATATACCCTATACGTTTTCAAGAACATCGTATACTCCCTTTAATTCCGATAAAATGACTTCAATGCTTTCTACGCCAATCACCTGTTCCGCGTGTACATAAACCTGATCCAGTATGGGACGAATCTGTTCCTTAAACTCCTCTCCTTCCGGAGTCAGATAAACCAGTTTGTTGCGGCGGTCTGCCGGATCTTCCTTCCGGTGGACATACCCTTTCTTCTCCAGATTGTTCATCAGATTGGTCAGACATGCTTTGTCTTTTGCGATACGTTCAGCCAATATTTGCTGGCTAATGCCTTGTTCATGCCATAAACAGCTCAGTACCTGAAGCATTTCGAATGTGATACCTGCGTTGTTCTTTCTCAGTGTCCGCTGCATCGACCTACGGAAAGCCATGCGGGTGCGGAAAACCTGTAGCATGAGTTCTCTAAACTCTGCTCCTTCTCTTATCATAAAAGTACTTTTTACCTTTTTCGGGCGCAAAGGTATGTATTTCTACCGAATTAGTCAAACGTTTGACTAATTTCATATAACACGACTCTATAAATTGTTCCATTCACCCACACTAATCTCTAATTTTCAAAATAAATGAGCAGAATCTTTGTTCATCTGAAATCTTTTATTTTACTTTGCACTACAAAGTACTTTTTATATGAATAAAGATAAAGCATTAGAATCAGTAAATGAGATAAAAGAGTTGATGGAAAAGTCCTCCAAGTTTATCTCGATCAGTGGATTAGCGGCTATCATGGCCGGAGTTTACGCACTAGCGGGTACATACATCGCCACATGCCTTGTTACCCCGGACACAACATTAATCACAGCCTTGAAGCTGATGATTATAGTGGCCATCCTTGTATTGGCAGCTGCCGCCGTCACTGCCGGCATACTGTCTTACAACAAATCCAAAAAGCTGCGACAAAAGTTTTTCAGCAAGCTGACCTATCGGGCATTATGGAATTTTTCACTTCCGATGCTGACCGGAGGCGCTTTATGTATTTCTCTGCTGCTGCATGGATATTATGACATTTTATCCTCGGTCATGCTTTTATTCTATGGACTGACTTTGGTCAATGTTTCTAAATTTACCTATGCCAATATAGCTTGGTTGGGATACGCTTTTATCTGTCTGGGAGTCATAGATAGTTTTTGGGAAGGCCACGCCTTACTGTTCTGGACGATAGGTTTCGGTGGATTTCACATCCTTTATGGAATACTGTTCTATTTACATTACGAAAGAAAGCAGTCATAAATGATAGAAGCATTTCAAAATATAAATAAGGCATTCGAGAGCAAGGTCCGGCTAGGGATTATGGCTGTTCTGATGGTCAATGAGGAAGCTGATTTCAATTTTCTGAAAGAACAACTCTCACTGACGGACGGCAACCTTGCCAGCCATACCCGTGCGCTGGAAGAACTCGGCTACATCGAATGCAGCAAAGGCTTTGTAGGACGAAAACCACGAACGGTTTTCCGGGCCACAAAACAAGGCAGAGAAGCCTTCAAATCTCATATTGAAGCCCTGGAGAATTTTCTAAAGTCAACATAATAATTCACTAAACACTATTATCTTATGGACGGTTTCAATGAAAAATCAACTGAGCAAGTGCAGGAACAACAACCGCTGGGATGCCTCCGCCGCTTCTCTAAAACAATCAAGGTTATCATTATCGGAGGATTAATCATTCTTCTGATGATACCGATGTTCATGATCGAAGATCTTATTTCCGAGCGGGGACGTACGCAGGAAGAAGCTATTAATGAAGTAAGCGAGAAATGGAGTCTTGCACAAACCATTACCGGTCCCTATCTGAATATCCAGTATCCGGTAACGACAGAGAACAACGGAGAAAAGAAGGTATCAATCAAGGACCTTTTCTTGTTTCCGGACGAACTTCTGGTCAATGGACAATTGAAAACCGAAATACTCAAAAGAAGTATTTATGAAGTGAACGTGTATCAGTCGGAACTGACTTTGAAAGGTTCATTCAGTCCCGAAGAGCTGATAAAAAGCAGGGTGGATATGGAACAACTACAATTTGACAGAGCTGCCATCTGCCTGAACCTGACGGATATGCGGGGCATCAGCGAGCAGATCAGTATCACGCTGGGAGATTCTGTTTACGTCTTTGAACCGGGAATGGACAACAGAGGGATAGGCGCTACGGGAGTACATGCCATTACCGACTTATCCGATCTGAAGAAGAACAAGAAACTGCCTTATGAGATTAAAATCAAGCTGAAAGGTTCGCAGTCCATCAACTTTATCCCACTGGGTAAAACGACCCGTGTTGATTTGAAAGCCAACTGGAATACTCCAAGCTTTACAGGAAACTACTTGCCCAACAACCGCGAGATTACAGAAAAAGAATTCTCGGCACAATGGCAGGTACTGAATCTGAACCGCAACTATTCGCAGGTCATGGTGAATTACAACAATACCAATATCAAGGATATTGAGAACTCCAGTTTCGGCGTTAACTTCAAGATACCGGTAGAGCAGTATCAGCAGTCTATGCGTTCAGCTAAATACGCTATTCTGATTATTCTGCTGACGTTCGGCGTCATTTTCTTCACTGAAATCATGAATAAAACCCGTATTCATGCGTTACAGTATTTGCTGGTAGGTTTAGCACTCTGCCTGTTCTATAGTCTGCTGCTCTCCTTCTCCGAACATATCGGCTTTAATCCTGCTTATTTGTTATCTGCAGCACTGACTATTATATTAGTTGGCGGATATATGTTGGGAATCACCAAAAAGAAGAAACCGTCATTGATCATGTCCGGACTATTAAGTGTACTCTACCTTTATATCTTCGTTTTGATTCAACTGGAAACCTTTGCATTATTAGCAGGCAGTTTGGGACTATTTATCATTTTGGCAATGGTTATGTATTTCTCCAAGAAGATAGACTGGTTTAATGAATAAGATTCATAGCGGACCCTTGTTTTTAGATTATAAATATGTTCCGAATATACCATATTACCTGGACACTGACTATTTTACTTATAGTATGTAGCTCCTGTGAGTTTCAAAGTAGATATACAGACAGAAATGTATTACAAGATATTACAGGAGTAAAGTTACCCGAATACCAAATACTCAAAGATACCCTTCTCGGAGAAAGTGTCTTTTTAGGAGATTTTGAACGGGAATGTGAGATAGAATTTAAGGAACTGCCTTCTGAAGAGTTTTATCTATTATTGGATAGTATATGTGCCATCCGCAATAATGTACAGGATGGAGGAAATTCCTATGAACTTCATTGGAATAAAGTAACAGAAGGTTCTGTTATTACATATAACTATTACAATATTTGGGGAAATTCGCATCCTGCTCCGCAAGGAGAATCAGACGATGAGGATCGTATTCTTTCTATTCATATTACTAAAGGGGAAAGGAAGGCTAAAATTAATTACGGTGCTTGGTAGCAATATACCATGATCGAAATGGTGTCACTATCACATTGTTATAGTGACACCATCACAAAGGCATAGTGACACTATCATGACGGGATAGTGTCACTATATTTAAGCCGTTAATACAACCATCCTATCAGGACCCGGCACAAGACGTCACCACCAATAATCCCTATCAGGGCAACCATCCATAACTTCCATTGTTTCAAGTTACAAGACACTTTTAAAGCATTGAACATCCAAATCAAAGTAAGTATCAGAAACGGCAATCCCAACAGTGTAAGAATCATTGCCAGGATAAAATAAGGCTGTGCCAGCATTTCTTCGGGAGACATATTCATGTTCATTTGCGACATCATCCGCATGGCCGGCAACAGGCTGATCAGATTCATTCCAAGCAACGGCAGCTGAGCAAACAAAACAGTACCCAGTACATCTATCACACGAATACGGGAATGAGACAGAAAAAGACCTCCCAAATAAAAGAGCAGTGCAGGAATCAGCCACACAATCAGATGCTCCGCCAAATAACACCACCAAGCCGGATTGGGGGCCGGTCCAAAATGAAGCAAACCATGATAATGATAACCCGATATCCAACATAATAAAGTAGATACTATTAAGCCTAGAAAGCCCCATATCAACGCTTGACCACCTGCAATCCGAATAAACGGATTCACTATTAATTTTACTTTGTTTTTCATCACATATCCATTTTAGTTAGTTTATCTATTATATCGTCCAACATATTCCGAACTGTAGGGTAGCTGACTCCTATGTTCTTTGCCATATCTTTCAAACTGCCGCTCGACTTTACAAAATCAAGAACAAATTGCTGCTCTTTCTCCGACAGGCGCGCCAATAAAGGCAATTCAAAATTGCCACAAACTTCCGTATTGCATTCTTCACAAAACAACCGTCCTACTTTCAATGGAGCATCACAGGATGGACATTGCAATGGTAACCGTTTCTTTACTTCATTCATATCATCTTCATTTATGATGCAAAAGTAGAAATAAGTTCGAATAAAACAAACTATTACATCAATAATATTAATATAGAATTTAATTTTATTTATTATCTATTTAATTATAATCAAATTTATATTCATTCAAAGAAGAACTTTCCATTATTATTCACCATATCTCTGTTTTTTTCTATCTTTGCTTTGATTAAAAAGATAAAACGATGGAAATACTATATATAAAAGGAGATGCCACAGCACCGACTGGTTCAGGTGTCAAAGTGATTACTCATATTTGCAACGATATCGGAGGATGGGGAAAAGGGTTTGTACTGGCACTTTCTAAAAAATGGAAAATGCCGGAAGAAGCCTATCGCCAGTGGTACAAATCACAGGAAGAATTTACTTTGGGAGCTGTACAGTTTGTAAATGTTGAAAATGAGTTATATGTCGCCAATATGATAGGACAACATGGCATTTATAAAGACAGTAAAGGACTCCCTCCCATCCGTTATGACGCTGTTCGGCAATGTTTGAAGGAGGTAGCCCTGTTTGCAATTGACCACAAGGCAAGTGTACATATGCCCCGTATTGGCTGTGGACTGGCAGGTGGCAAGTGGGAACTTATGGAGCAAATCATAAAAGAAGAACTTATCACCAAAGAAATAGCTGTAACCGTATATGATTTATAAATAAAATCAGAGCTATTCGGTGAATAATCCGCTTTTCTTATGAAACACTTGACAAACGGCTTTTAATGTTGTATCTTTGAGGAAAGAAAACTAAAAAAGAATGAGTTTTATTAAAAAAATAGAGACATAGCACACACGTAAACTGATATATCTTTATATCAGAGCAACCATGATATGGGGCAATAGTCAGATGATTATTGCCCCATTTTGTTTATATTTCCGCTTAATTTATTTTATATTTTCTTCCAAAACTCAAAAAATAGTTTTTAATAAACTCGGATACCGTTTCTAATAAACGTGCAAAAAGTTTATTAGAAACTGAAACTGCGTTTATTAACAACGGGAATAATAAATGTAAGAATAATAGACCTCTCTTTTCAGATGAAGAAACTATCAATATTATGGGTTCTTCTATTGATAATATAAACATACAGTTCTATTATTTCATCCACACAATTGGATAACCTAAATCTCTTTTGATAGCTTCCATACTCTTTCACCAACCGGTCTATATCCATCTCCATCACAAAGCAAATACTAAAATGTCTTTTTCAGATATACCATATCCACCAGTTGCTTGCCGTCTTCGTACATAGGATGGTCGTAATTGTCGGTAAAAAAATTCTTTAGCCGATGGGAAATGGTGAAGCCACAATGTTCGTAGAAAGAAAGCGTAGAAGGTGCATCGCCTGTACCGACCAGCATTTCAGAACATTTCCCCCGATAATGTTCAAATAAAAATTGAATCAAGCGTTTTCCATATCCCTGCCGCTGGAAAAAAGAGATCGTAGCTATGTTCTTGATTTCATAAATCCCTTCCCCTTCACGGGTTACGACACAGCACGCTTTCAGTCCGTTATCATACAGGACGAACATATCGCCGCGTTCCAGATAGCGGTCGATCATACTCTCCTGTTCATCAGCCAAAAGCAACAGTTCCAGGAACTCTTTTTTATCCGAAATTACTTTTTTTATCTCCATATTTTAAAACTTTGAACCTTTCATCAGTATCTTGCAAAGGTATAAAAATTCACCTGATAAACAATTTCCCGAAAGTATATCTTGAAAAACCGGCTCAGCAATCTCGCGCTATCAATACAAACGCTGAACTTTAAGGGCATATTCTTGTTAACTTCTCACTATCGTGACTGATAGTTCTGTGACAGAATTCCGAACAGGTTGCATCTCACAGATGAATAACCAATAATAAACCTATAACTAAAAATCGAAATTATGTGTACGAGAGTCGTTTATTCAGGAAGCAATGGTATGGTAGCAACCGGTCGTTCTATGGACTGGAAAACAGATATGCACAGCAACCTTTGGGTGTTTCCCAGAGGGATGAAACGGAACGGAGAAACCGGAGAGAACTCGCTGGAATGGACCTCCAGATACGGTAGCGTAGTGACTTCCGCTTTCGAGATCGCCAGTACGGACGGTATGAATGAGAAAGGGCTGGTCGCCAATCTGCTTTGGTTGCCCGAAACCGAATACCCCGTAAGAGATAAGAATAAACCGGGACTTGCCATTACAGCCTGGGTGCAATATATGCTGGACAATTTTGCCACCGTAGAAGAAGCCGTAGCATACATTGACGAAGATACCTTTCAGGTCGTTTCGGATATGATGCCGGACGGTTCCCGTCTGGCCACTTTACATTTATCTATTTCGGATGCTACAGGTGACTGTGCCATTTTTGAATATATCGGTGGGAAACTCACGGTATATCACAGTAAGAAATACAAGGTTATGACCAACTCCCCTACTTACAACAAGCAGCTGGCACTGAGCGAATACTGGAAATCAATAGGAGGACTGAGCTTTCTGCCCGGTACGAATCGCGCTGCCGACCGCTTTGCCAGAGCCAGCTTCTACATCAACGCATTGCCCGCGACCGATGATGAAAGAATAGCTGTTGCCAGTGTATTCAGTGTTGTACGCAATGCTTCTGTTCCTTACGGGATATCCACTCCCGAAAGTCCCGAGATTTCCACTACGCAATGGAGAACCGTTTCGGAGAGCAAGAACCTGAGATACTTTTTCGAATCAAGTCTGACTCCGAATACCTTTTGGGTAAATCTGCAGGATTTCGATTTATCGGAAGGGGCTCCGGTGTTCAAACTTTCTATTGCCAATGGGGAGATGTATCATGGAAATACAGCCAAGAATTTTAAAACAGCGCTGCCTTTCAAATTTATGGGCGTAAAGGGATAAAATAAAATGATGGCGGTTAAACCGGCTCTTTATTTCATTCTAAAGAAGAATCAAGAAGGCAGCAAATCGCCCATTCTGTTTAATTTCGCTATATCAGCTATATCAGAGAAGTATTTTCTCCAAGTCTTCGGGAACATATACGGTTCCCGAAAACTCCTGAGCAGTTTCTTCCGTATAATTCTTTTTGCGGGTATCCAGCGTCTTATCTTCCGTATGATATAACAAGATATTCTTTACCGCTAATTGTTGGGCCAGCCTGCCTGCATCCAGTGCGGTGCTATGATGTTTTTCGTAAGGTTTAAAACGCTCACGGTCTTTGTACAGACAAAAAGCCTCGCACAGCAACCAATCAGCTCCTTCCACATAAGTACGATTCTGATCATTATACGGTTCGTCTCCAAGACAAACCAAGGATTGTCCATCGGGTAACGAAGCACGGAAACCATACTGTTTTTCTTTGGTTGAGGCAATATCGAAACACTGCAGGTGTAAATCTCCAAGCCGGAGGCTGTCGCCATTCTTGACTTCATGAAATTCGATATGCTTATTTATGGCAGTAATGATCGAAGCCGGCAGCGTCATACGGCATATCTGATCCAGCACCAACAAGACTTTGTCATGACTATACACATGAAACTTACCGGTGTAATGTCCGTTTGCAGCTCGTTGCGCAATGATACGTATCATCCAGACAGCTCCCAATATATGATCGGTATGAGCATGAGTTACAAACATTTCATGTATATTATCAATTGGCAGATTCACTTTCTCCAGTTGGTTTAAGATTCCATTACCCCCACCAGCATCCACCAATAGTATTGTTTCTTTTGTCTTGAGGATGAAACAAGTATTATAACATCTCGTCGTGGTTGCATTGCCCGTTCCGAGCATAATCAATTCCGTCTTAGTCACTTCCATTCTATTTTTATTTTATATCATTCCCTATCAATCGGAGAGTGCAAAGATACAAAAAAAGAAATTTCCGAGATACTTATTCACGTACCACACCGCTGACTTCCATTTCAAGAAAGTAATCATTCTCCAATTTAAAGGTGTACTAAAGGACCAAACAATCATCCAAATCAATAGAAAAATAATACAATGCATTTGTTTTCTCTTATTATTATCGTTTACTTTGTTGGCAAAAATTAATTAACGAGCCATGAAAAACCTACTATTAGCAGCCATGCTTTTCTGCACAAACATAGCCATTGCACAAGGTACTATAGAAGATTACCGTCGTGCTTACTCAGCAGGAGAAAAATTCAGCGCAAACAAAGTATTCTATTCCAATGTCAATCCGAAGTGGATTGGTGAAACGCATTATTTCTGGTATGTACGAAATACTCCCGAAGGACGTATCTATGTATTAGTGGATGCCGACACTCAAAACAGAAAAGACTTGTTTGACCACAAACTCGTGGCAGCAGCTTTAAGTGAGGCATCGGGACGCAAAATAGAAGCCACTTCTCTTTATCTGGATCGTCTGTCTGTCAACAACGGACTGGATACGCTACGTTTCGTATTCAACAATCATCGCTGGGTGTATGTTATCGACAAAAACCAACTGACAGATGAAGGTGCTCTGCCCACTCCACGCAAACAACGCCACTGGATGGAAACAGATGATGAAAAGACGGCTGCTCCCGTCTCCTCTCCTGACAAGAAATATACAGCATTCATTAAGAATCATAATATATATGTAAAAGAAACAGCTACCGGAAAAGAAAAACAGCTAAGTCTGGACGGTACCTTGGGAAATTATTACTCAGCCTATATCCGCTGGTCTCCAGACAGCAAAAAAGTTGCTTCCTGCAAAATTCGTCCCATAGAAAAACGCTATGTATATTATGTGGAATCCTCCCCAAGCGATCAACTTCAACCCAAACTCCACAAACAAGAGTATGCCAAACCGGGCGATGAACTTCCGTTCAAGATACCCTGCATATACGATGTGGAAACAGGACACAGTGTGATTCCATCGACAAATTTATTCTCTCAACAATATTACATTACGGCCCCCGAATGGAACAGCGACAGTCAAGCCATCACTTTCGAATACAATCAGCGCGGACATCAGGTCTACCGGGTATTGGAATTTTCTGCCGCAACAGGAAAGGTACGCCCGTTAATAGAAGAGACAAGCGACAAATACGTTAATTACTCCCGTCGTTTCCGACATGATTTACAAGATGGAAAACGAATGATATGGATGAGTGAACGCGACAACTGGAACCACCTGTATATGTATGACCGTACTACGGCCCAGCCTATTCGTCAGATAACCAAAGGCGAATGGTACGTACGTGATATCCTCCGGGTAGATGAAACCAACCAACTGATTTATTTCTCGGCAAATGGCGTACAAGCTAAAGAAGATCCCTACCTGATCCGTTATTATCGTATCGGCTTCGACGGTAAGAATCTCACTTGTCTCACTCCAGCAGAAGGAATGCATAATGCATGGTTCTCAAAAGATATGCAATATCTGGTTGATGTATATTCTATGGTAGACAAAGCTCCTGTAGCCGTACTCCGGGATGCCAAAAACGGTAAAGTCATCATGCCACTTGAAACGGCTGATATCAGTCGTCTGGAAGCTGAAGGTTGGAAAGCCCCCGAAGTATTCACCGCCAAAGGTCGTGACGGAAAAACGGATATGTGGGGAATCATCATTCGTCCCAGCAACTTTGATCCTGACAAAAAATATCCCGTTTTGGAATATATCTATCAAGGACCAGGTAATCAATACGTACCCAAAACCTTTATTCCTTATAACTACTTTATGAGTGGTATTGCCGAACTCGGCTTTATTGTTGTCATGGTAGATGGTATGGGAACTTCTTTCCGTTCACGTGCTTTCGAAAACGTATGTTACAAGAATCTGAAAGATGCCGGATTGCCCGATCATATTGCCTGGATAAAATCCGCTGCCCAAAAGTACCCTTATATGGACATAGATCGTGTCGGAATTTATGGTTGTTCCGCAGGTGGACAGGAATCAATGACAGCAGTACTGTTTCATCCCGAATTTTATAAAGCAGCATATTCTGCCTGTGGCTGCCACGACAATCGTATGGATAAGATATGGTGGAATGAACAATGGCTGGGTTATCCGGTTGGTGAACAATATAAAGAAGGATCGAATGTTGAGAATGCTCACTTGCTCAGTCGCCCGTTAATGCTGGTAGTAGGTGAAATGGATGATAACGTAGATCCGGCTTCTACCATGCAGGTAGCAAATGCGCTGATCAAAGCCAATAAAGATTTTGAGTTAGTGGTTATTCCCGGTGCTCATCATACTATGGGAGAAAGTTTCGGTGAACATAAACGTTATGACTTCTTCGTGCGCAATCTATTAAATACAACTCCGCCGAAATGGAATGAAATAAAATAGTGAATACTTTATAGAACAGCATCCACTACTTTATTCATAATCAGGTCAGTTACTTTTTCTATGCTCCAGAATCGTATCCATATTTTCCAAAGCCCAGCCCACTAATCCTTCAATATGCGGAATCAAAGTTCCTCCTGTATCTGTCAGATAATACTCTACACGGGGAGGTACTTCCGCATATATTTTCCGTTCAATCAAACCATCAGATTCGAGCGTACGAAGAGTAACAGTCAGCATCCGCTGTGAAATATCCTCTATCGTTTTATGAATATCGCTAAAACGCATCGTACCGTTCGCATTCAAAGTAATCAGTACCAGCATCGACCATTTGTCTCCCAAGCGGCTTATGACATCTCTTACGGGACAATTCCCTGTCGGGCGAAAGTTTTTCATCTTTTTAACGTTTTGTATTATACTGAGTTTCAACAATAGTTACTTCCGTGTAACTACCTTATTCTGAGGTACGTTCTTGTATTTCTCAATTAAGGTAGATACATTTGCATCACAAAAGTAATAAACTTACTAAAAATAACTATTGTTTCATTTAAATAATTATGATTATGGCAAAGAAAGTAGCAGTTTTAGCAGTGAATCCGGTAAATGGTTGTGGTTTATTCCAATACTTGGAAGCCTTTTTCGAAAATGGCATTTCCTATAAAGTATTTGCCGTATCGGATACGAAAGAAATCAAAACCAATTCAGGAATGGGCCTGATAGTAGATGATGTGATTGCTAATCTAAAAGGACATGAAGACGAATTTGATGCACTTGTATTCTCCTGTGGAGATGCAGTACCTGTATTCCAGCAGTATGCAAACCAGCCATACAATGTGGACTTGATGGAAGTCATCAAGACTTTCGGAGAAAAAGGAAAGATGATGATCGGGCACTGTGCCGGTGCAATGATGTTTGACTTTACAGGTATAACAAAAGGTATAAAAGTCGCTGTCCACCCGCTGGCCAAACCTGCCATTCAAAACGGAATTGCCACGGATGAAAAATCTGAGATAGATGGCAACTTCTTTACTGCACAAGATGAGAATACGATCTGGACAATGCTACCGAAAGTCATAGAAGCATTGAAATAGTCCCGATAGTATATCAAGGAATAAATCTACACATAAAAAGTATTATTCATACAATTGAATGGTGAAATCATCCATTCCTTTAAAACCAACGGCCCGTTCCTCGGTGTGCGACGGGTCCTTGGTTTTAAACCAACGGCTCGTTGGTTTAAAAGGAAAAAATAGACATCCATACAATATTAATAATCAGCGATTTACGAATTCCGCTTTTAACAAGCAAATAGTACAGCCTCATTTATCAATAAAAACAAACAAATAACAAGCCAATTGTTGATAAAAAACAAGCATATCCCTTTTCATGCATCTACCTATCACTCCTCCTCATTTAGAAAAGTCTATTGTCTCCCATTCTTTCCGTATTATTTTTTAATTGGATATTATCGTTTTTCAGATTGTTTTTACTACTTTTGTCCGTATCAAATCAACAAATAATATATCGAACACAAACATCATTCTTCCATGAATATAAGAAAACATCTGCTATTGTTTTTTCTATGCTTCATATCTATTACTCCTATTTTAGCACAAAGAGACCACATAGATATTTCAAACTATATTTTATGCATCAATTCCTATGCAGAATCTTCTCCTTGGAGTAACAGGATGATCTCAACCGTATCGGAATACGTTCAAAAGAACCCTAAACTGGCATTATATGCGGAACATATGACTACTTTAATGATCGATAACGATACGATTTTGGGGGAATTCAAGAATATGATCTCTCAGAAATACGAACATCACCGCCCACGGCTGCTAATATTATTGGGAAGCCCTTCTCTATTACTACGTGACGAATATAGAAAGCTTTGGGGAGACATCCCTATTGTACTCTGTTCGGAAGAAAAGTTCATAGGTCCTAAAGACACCTACATCTACAAACAGCCAATTACACAGGCGGAGCGTATTCCGGTCTCCCAACTTGCCGATCCTTACAATCTGGTGCTTTTATACTCAAACCTTTATTTACAGGAAAATATCCAACTGATCTCTCACATAATCCCCGATATGAAGAAATTTATGTTTATCGGTGACGAGAGAGAAATCAACCAAACCAATAATCTGGATATACAGATAAAGTTAAAAGCCATAAATCCTGATATTGAATACCAGTACATCACGCCACAAAAAATGACAACAAACCAATTACTGGATTCATTGTATCGTATCGATCCGAACACAACCGGAATTTTATTTGCTTCCTGGTTCTACAAAACTACATTTGCAGGTAACACTTCATTGATCTCCAATGCTCACAAACTTATCGTAACAACTACAGCTCCTATTTTCACCCTCAATATGGCTGACATTACAGAAGAAAACGGTGGTATGATAGGTGGTTATACCTATAACCAAAAGCACTACAGCCAGCAATTAATTCATACTATTTCAGAAATACTTGCAGGAAAGCAGGCTAGAGAAATTCCCTTTTATATGCCATCGGATGGCGCACCTATTATCAACTATACGATATTACTCCGCAAAGGGTTCTCTCCTTCCATGTGTCCGCCAAACACACATTTTCTGAATAAACCGCCTGGATTCTGGAAACAGAACAAATATTTCATTATGGGTACCTTATCCTTTATGATATTACTGGCAATCGTATTCTTTTATCGTATCCATAGTCTGAATTGCATCAAAAAAGCACAGCAAAAGGAAATTGACGCAATGGCCAATTATAAGAATCTGGTCAATAACATGCCTATTCTCTATATGCAGGAAGAAGTGGTTGCTGACAAAAATGGTATTCCCGTAGAACTGATTTACCGCAATGTGAATGCGCATTTCGAGAAGAACTTTTTCCGCAAAGAGGAAGTTGTCGGAAAAAAGGCGAGTGAAATATTCCCGGAATCAATGCCGGACTTCCTGCACTTCACCCAGATAGCCTTATCAGAGAATAAAGTAATAACATTCCCCTACTATTTCAAAAAAATAGATACCTTCTATGATATAGTACTTAAAGCAAACCGGCAAAATAATATGATTGATGTATTCTGTCTGGACAGTACAGAGCTACACAGGGCTCAACAAAAGCTAAGTACCATCAACAACAAACTCGCCATGTCACTTGACGTGGCTAATATCGTGCCGTGGAAATGGGACTTGCGGAGTAAAACGATTTTATGCGACATCAACAAACCGATAGAGCTTAGTACGCAAGGAAAAGAAATAACTGAAGAGCAATTAGCAGTACCCGATCATCAATACTTCTCCAAAATATTTAAAGAAGACCGGAAGCGGGTAGAACAAGCTTATCAAAACTTAATAGAGGGTCATTCGGAAAAAGTAAAAGAAGAATATCGCATAGTCAGCACACAAAAAGGATTTCATAGAATAGAATGGGTGGAAGCCCAGGCTGCCGTTGAAACGCGGGATGAGAATGGCAAACCACTGACTTTGGTCGGTTCTTCGCTCGTTATCACCGAACGAAAAAAAATGGAGATGGAACTGATTAATGCCAAAGACCGTGCCGAAGAGTCCAATCGCCTGAAGTCCGCCTTCCTTGCCAATATGAGTCATGAAATCCGTACTCCTTTAAATGCCATCGTCGGTTTTTCCGGTATACTGGCATCCACAGAGGAAGAAGAGGAAAAACAAGAATACGTCAGTATCATTGAAAACAATAATACGTTATTATTGCAGCTCATCAGCGACATCCTCGATTTATCAAAAATAGAAGCAGGAACACTGGACCTGCACTATTCCAATGTCGAGATCAATGACTTAATGAGAGATCTGGAGAACAGTTGCCAGTTGAAACTTAAGTCGGATGCTGTAAAACTGGAATTCGTAGCTCCCGCAGAACCTTGTTTTGCGCATATAGAAAAGAACAGACTATCCCAGTTAATCATTAACCTGGTGACTAATGCCATCAAATTCACCGTTCAGGGCAGTATTCGATTTGGATATGAACGTCAAAATGATGAATTGTACTTCTATGTAACTGATACAGGTTGCGGCATTCCCCAAGATAAGCAAGAAAGTGTTTTCGGACGTTTTATCAAATTAAATTCCTTTGCGCAAGGTACGGGATTGGGACTCTCAATCTGTCAGACACTCGTTGACCATATGGGAGGCAAAATCGGAGTAGAATCAGAAGAAGGAAACGGCTCTACATTTTGGTTCACGTTGCCTTACAAACAAGCGGAAACTGTAGAAAAGCCTCTCCCCAAAGACGTACAAACCATTACCATAGAAAAAGATAAACTGGTCATTCTGATTGCTGAAGATAATGAAAGCAACTATAAGTTGTTCGAATCTATTCTAAAATATGATTATCATCTGATTCATGCGTGGGACGGTCAGGAAGCTGTAAATATGTTCAAGGAACATAATCCGCAAATTATATTAATGGATATCAATATGCCTGTTCTGAATGGGTATGAAGCAGCCGAAGAAATCCGCAAGTACTCTGCCAAAGTACCGATTATCGCCATTACGGCTTTTGCATACGCTTCGGACGAACAACGGGTGATGGAAAGTGGTTTTGACGGATATATGCCGAAACCTATCAATGCCCGTCAGTTGAAAGCACAACTGACAGCTATTATGCAAAAACGTATCGTATTGTTATAAAAAGGGGGCTCAATTCACCTTTGGAAGATTACAAAACAATTAATAATTCAGCCACATTCTGAATGAAGCCATCTTGTCTTTACTTACCACTATCTTATCTTTGAAGGGTGGTTGTACATGAACGACTGCCTTTCCTAAGAAATAGGATTCAATACGCTGAATGGCATCAATACAGACTAATGTCTGACGATTCGTCCGGAAAAAGTGATCCGGATCGAGTTGTTCGCTCAATCGGTCTAATGCCAGATCGATGAGATACTCACGATTCTTATGAGTCACGGCAAAGGTGAGCTTATTTTCCGAATAAAAGTAGGCGATATCACTCACCTGTAAGGTGAAAAGTTTCTCGCCGCCGGAAATAAGAAAACGGGTACGATACTTTTTCTGCACAGAAACGGAGGTCTCCTGTGCAGCAGAAAGTTGCTGCAATATTTCCAGCATCCGGCTTTCCTGATTGAAATCATGGATATAATTTTTCGTCAATCCTTCAAAACGATGAATGGTCTGCATCAGGCGATCTTCATGAATCGGCTTCAAAAGATAGTCAATGCTATTCACTGAGAAAGCACGCACGGCATATTCGTCATAAGCAGTAGTAAATACAATCATACTCTCCGGATGCGCCTGTTCTATAAAAAGAAAAGAATTGCCATCCGTTAGCTGAATATCCAGAAACAGGATATCCGGATGAGGATGCTGCCCGAACCATTCTACTGCCTCTTCAATATTACCGGGCAATAACTGTATCTCCCAATCGGGACGAAGAGACAATAACGTATCCTTCAGCAGACGGGCTGCCGGAATTTCATCTTCTATGATGGCTGCTTTTATCTTATTCATAGAGCAAAGGTATTTTTACGGTAAACTCTTTCCGGTCATTTTCTACCACAATGTCACGGTTGCACAACAACATATATCGGGCAGAAAGGTTCTTAAGTCCCATTCCGGAAGTCACCACCGTTTTTTTAGTTTGTATCCGGTTTCTGACAATCAGTTCCCGTTCCTTTTCCATATAAAGAAGTTCGATAGTCATCGGCTTCCCTGTATGAATGACATTATGTTTGATTACATTCTCCGCTAACAATTGAATGGTAAGCGGAGGCAACTGAGCCTCCATACAAGTCTTCGGAATACGGTTGTCAATATGAATGCAATCGCCCAAACGAACCCTATGCAGAAAAATATAAGAGTTCAGAAAATCCAGTTCCTCCCGCAATGTTGTCAGCCGTTGATTCTGACACTGAAGAATATAGCGATACACATCCGAAAGATGCTGGGTGAACAATTCCGCATTAGCCGGATTGTAGCGAATCTCAGAAATCAAGGTATTCAGGCTGTTGAACAAGAAGTGAGGATTCAACTGATTCTGTAGAGCAGTGTAGCGTGCCGTATTATTCTCTTTTTGCAAGGCAGCCGCTTTCTGTTGTAATCTTAACGTATTCCGCATGGAGCGATTGGCCAGCAACAATCCAAGGATGACGAGCTCTACCAGCCATACGGTAATAAGAATCCGCCAGCCTCCGTTGGGAAACGTAAACGGGTAAGAAGCTCCTGCCAACAACTTGGCGGTTACCATTAAACCGTAGTTTAGCAAAAGAAACATCCCCATTACGATAATATAGACTGAAACCAGCTTCCAACGCCGATGCAGATTCAACGCATACTGATTATCGATCCATGAGCTCAACCTGATGGTAGCATATCCCAGCACATTAAAAGCCAGTATAAAGAACCCCAGTGTACTGACTGAATGTAGCATATCAGCAACCCGATCAGAGAAAGTTGCATAATTTATCAGTAACAGGAAAGAGAATATACCCAATCCTGAAAACAGCGCTATATATAATAAGGTATTCAACTTTACATTCATACAGTTGGCTCTTTTCATACAAAGTTAGTGCTTTTTATCGACAATCATATCCGTGAAGCGCTTTTATTAACTCCGAATAGTGTCCTTGTGCCGCAGCTTTGGCTTGCACATAATTCACCTGCGATGTCTGCCGATAGGTTTGCGCATCAATCACTTCCACCACTGACACCTTTCCTTCATTATAACGTTCTATTGCTTTCGCTTCATTCTCTTCTGCCTTCGCCAGTGAACTTTCGCTCAAACGAACCCGTTCCATAGCTTGTGACAGGGCTTTACGTGCCACTCCTATTTCCAGTTCAACCTGATCCATCACTTTATTCAGATTATCTTCTGCCATACCTACCCGAAAGGAAGAAGCACGCTTCTCACTTTTACGCTTTCCCCATTCAAAAATAGGAACTGAGACCTTTGCATAAACAGCATAATTGGGATCCAGATCTTTCTTGAAATTATATCCGGGAGAAGAGTAACTCCCGTCTATTCCCACATAAAACTGAGGTTTGAACTGCGAATCATTCAACTTTTTCGTACTCTCGGCCATACGAATCCGGTCATAAGCCATCTGAATTTCAGGACGTGCCATACCGGTAGACAACCATGTAGAATCATCGACAACCACCACCGGTATCTGCGAATCCAGTTCCGTATGATGTTCCAGCCGGACACCAATCATAGAATTCAATGCCATCCGTCCTGTTTCAAAATTACTTTGTGCCTGGAGCAACTGGTACTCCGCTTCGTTCAGTTTTACTTCCGCCATCAGTAAGTCCTGCGGATCAACCAGCCCCACCTCCACCCTTTCTTTGATTGTTTTAACCAAAGCGGCTATTGAGTTACGAAAATCTTCGGCAACAGTCACAATCTCCTGCCGGGCTACAGCACTCCAGTATTGAATATCCGTCTGATAGCAAACAGCATCATTCAATGCCTTTGCCTGATTGGCGGCAAATGATTGCTGATGTTGTGCCATACGGATGGATTCCAGCACGCGTCCCCCTGTATAGACCGGTTGCAGAATGGAAAGAGAACCACCATAGTTCAGTTGTTTCCCTTCCACTGTTCTTGACAATCCTAAAGAAGGAACATCCAGAGTCAATTCCAACGGATTTCCCGTATACTGAAAGTTGGCCGCTCCGGAAAGTTTCGGTTTCAAATCTGCCCGTGCCGATTTTTCCACTTCCATACTGGCAGCTATATTCTTCTCTGCCGCTTTCAGGTCGTGATTGTAATCCAATGCCATAGTCCGGTACTTTTCAAGAAGAGGACTTTGCTGGGCAAAGGCAGACAAAGCCCCTAAAGCAAAACCACATAACAACAAGCTATATATCCTTATTTTCATCTTTATTTTCCTTTTACTTTATAAAACATTGAATATAATGCAGGCGTGACAAACAAGGTCAGCCCCGTAGCGAACGTCAGTCCGAAAATAATAGTCGCAGCCATTCCGCCGAAAGCGACATCAAACAATAGCGGGACCATACCGAAGATGGTAGTGGTTGCCGCCATCAATACCGGACGGGTTCGGGAAACCGTAGCCTCAACAATAGAGGTATACAGATCAATTCCACTACGATGCTGCACATTGATTTCATCAATCAGTACAATCACATTCTTGATGATCATTCCAAGCAATCCAAGCCAACCAGCTATCGGAAAGAAACCGAAGTCAAAGCCGGTCAAGAGCATCCCCACCGCAATACCTATCAAAGACAGGGGCAGGACACAAAGAATGATAACCGGTTCACGGAAATTACCGAACAGCCCTACCAGGATAACCACTAATGCAAGGAATGCCAACGGGAAATATTTAGCAATGGCCTGCATCGCCTCACCCTGATCTTTATACTGGGCATCCCAAAAGAAAGTATATCCTTCGGGAAGCTGGATATTCTCTATTTCTTTCCGGATTTCTCCATGTACTTCCGCCATCGTATGCCCCGGTTTCACGCCACACATTGCAGCCATTGACAACTGACGGTTATAAGTTCTCACCTGTGGAAACTCCCAGGTTGTCTCTATCCGTTCCGTTACCTGTGAAAGCGGAGCCGACCTTTCTCCATTCCATATCGAAAAGTCTCCCAAAGAATGGGCGTCCGTTATATCCACATTACCCGATTTCAAAAGAACAGGAACTTTTTTCTCATTATCCCGATAGACACCGACAGGCAAACCATCATTAATCGATTTCACCGATTCCATCATCGAAGCTTTTGTAATCCCTAATGCTCCGGCCTTCACCGGATCATATACCGGACGGATAACCATCGACATGTTTCCCCATTCGTTCCGGGCATCCGCAACTTTAGGATTCCGTCGCATTATCTCAATGGCCTGCCCTACCAGTGAATCGAGTACAGCAGGGTCCGGTCCGAGGAAACGAGCCTCGATCACCGCTTCCGTCAACGGACTTAGCTCGAACTTATTTACTTTAATCAACGGTTCGGGAAACTTCAACGAAACAGAGTCCTGCAAACGGGCATGCAGCTGACGGGAAAGTTTCGAAGTCTTGCATTTCACCAAAATTTGTGCATAGTTGGATTGAGGTCCAAAGGAAACGTTTGACAAGTAATAACGTGGCGGAGTCCGTCCTACATAAGTAGATACCATTTCCGTTTCTTCCTGTCCGCGGATATACTCCGCCATATCCATCACCATCTTATCTGTTTCTTCAATCCGTGTCCCTTCGGGCAACCACATATCCAATGTAAAATACTGCTTATCCAATGCGGGAACAAAGACCTTAGGAATGAACTTGAAACTCCATGCCGACAATACCAGCATAATGACCATACACCCAATCGTTGCATATCGGTGACGAATCACCCACCTCAATGCAGAACGAAATTTATCGTAATACTTGCCTGCAAAAAGAGCCGCCTTAAGTTCGTTGGGTCTTGGCCGACGGACAAACTCCTGAATAAAGAAAGGAGTCTGCGTCAGCGCAAAGACCCAACTGAACATCAGCGAAACGCCGATAACTACAACTAAGGATGACAGTAACTCGCCGGTAATATGCGGCGAATAATATATAGGTAAAAAAGTTAGAATCGCAATGACTGTCGCCGCCAATAAGGGCAACGAAGTTGAAGAACAGGCCCGCAATATGGCTACCCGTTTCCGCATTCCCCGCTGCATATTGACCAATGCCGAATCGGAGACCACAATGGCATTATCTACCAACATTCCCATAGCAATGATAATGGCAGCAAGTGACATACGTTGCAAGGCAATTCCTTGTGAAAGCATCACAATCAAGGTCGCAAAGATGGAAAACACCAATCCGCTGCCAATCAGAATACCATTCTTAAATCCAATAAAAAACAACAGAATAGCTACTACCGTTACCACAGATATGATCAGGTTCAGAATAAATCCCTGATTGGCCACTGCCGATTCATAACCCTGATCATAAATCGTCTGCAGCTCAAAACCTTCGGGCATGGTCTCTGCAAAATGGTCAATCTCCAGTTTTACCGCCTCTGCCATATCGACAACATTTCCTGTGGGTATCGTAGAAATAGCAATACCTACCGCAGGTTTTTCGTCAATCCGCATTTTATTACTTGGAGGCGTCTGATAACTCTCCTCAATCTCTGCAATATCAGCCAGCCGGAAATGCTCTCCTGTACGTGATACGATAGTCATATTCCGGATATCATCCAGAGAATAAAAATTACCGGTAGATTCAATCCGTATCCTGTTCACGCCGGCATCAATTCCTCCGGCATCCACTACCCTGTTCTGTGCATCGAAGGCACGTGAAATATCCGTAGTCGTGATTCCACTCCGTGCCATAACGGAAGGATTAAGAATGACGTCAATCGTTGGAGACTGTACACCATAAATCTCCACTTTTGCCACATCCTTCACCCTGAGCAGTACATTCTTGATAAGCTTCGCCTGATTTTCCAGTTCCCGATATGAATATCCTTCACCCGTCAGACCATAGAAAACACCCAGCACATCACCGAAATCATCATTCACCACTGAAGGACCGGCTCCTGCAGGAAGTTTCGACTGTACATCATTGACCTTCCGACGAAGTTTATCCCACAACTGCTGCATCTCATCCGCCCGGATTTCTTTCTTTACATACACCGTGATCTTGGATAAGCCTGCCCGATTTTCAGTTTTCAGATAATATAATTCGCCTAATGACTGTATCGACTCCTCCAATACATCCGTCACCTGAGATTGTACTTCGGAAGGGGAAGCACCCGGATATGGAGTCATCACCAATGCTTGCTTAATAGTAAACGGGGCATCTTCCAGTTTTCCCATCTTGATATAAGAAAACAATCCTCCTCCCAGCACTAATATCAACAGCAGAACAGTCACCGACTTCTTCTGCAAGAAATATTTTACCAACTTCATATTCTTCTACTTACTTTTGAGCGGCAACCGTCCTTTTTTCTTTCTGAGAAATGATATCGACAGGCATTCCGTCCGAAAGAAAACGTAATTTGCTTACCGCTACTTTATCTCCTGCCTGCAATCCGCCTTTCACTTCTACTTTTCCATTGGAAAGCAATTCGCCTAAAACGACTTTTCTCTTCACGACTTGTCCTGTCGTTTGATCCACCATCCATACATAGTCTCCTTCAGTGGGACGATGATTAAGGGCCGTTTGCGGAACAGTCACCATAGGAACAGATGATGTAGCAGGAAGGTCCAACAACATTTTTCCTGAGATACCGGCCGGCCATTCTCCTTGTTTGTTGGGCAGCAATGCCGTCATCAGGAAAGAAAGATTATTGCGCGTCGTACTCTTTGAAACCTCTATCACTTTAGCCGGATATACTGCTTCGGGACGAACATCAAAACGAATACCCACTTCCTTGATTTCCTTCGCTTGAAATGCGATCTCCTGAGTAACATACGCTTCTATCTTCAACTGAGTGATATCGATAAAAGAGACAACAGACTGAGTCGCTTTCACATCCTGATATTTTTCAATGTAGACTTCCCCTATATATCCGTCAAAAGGAGCAATAAGTTTCGTATCTTCAAGTTCATTTACGGCTGTTTCATAAGCAGTTTTGGCAGAAGTATAGTCTGCACGTGCTTTTTCATAGGCACTGGCGGACAGGTTGTTTTTCTCATACAACACTTTGATTCGCTCAAATTCTGCTTTTGCCTGATGATAAACAGCTTCCGCACGTTCCTTACGAATACGAAAATCACGGGAATCGATTTCAGCTATGATATCTCCCCGATGATAGTAATTACCCGCATACACTTCGAAACGGTCAATCGGTCCGCCCACCCGAAAAGAGAGTTCGGTCTCCTTGAATGGTTTGGCAATAAACGAAAATTCACGCTCGGCAGAAGGAACCAGCATTTCTACTTCCGCCACTTTTACCCGTACAGGCTCGTTTGTTTTCTTCTCACCCTTACTACACGATGTGAGCAGGCAAAGACAAAAAATACACAATGAAAAATTAGTCGTTGTCATTCTATTCTACATTAGTTACGTTGTCAACGGCACGAAAGTAGCGGAAAGGAGAAAAAAGAACGGGAATTTAATTTCCGAAGCGGAAAAAGAAAAGATGAAACGGAAAAAGAAAAGATGAAAATCTGAGCCTTTTATCGTACTTATGTGTTTCCTTACTATCTTTGCAGTTCGAATATATACCACAATATCAATTTATGACTGAAGAAAAAATACATAAAGAACGTCATGGCAGCTGGTGGGCATTGAGTCCGTTACTCGTCTTTCTCTGCCTTTATCTGGTAACTTCCATTCTTGTTAATGACTTTTATAAAGTACCCATCACTGTGGCTTTCCTCGTGTCTTCCTGTTACGCAATTGCCATTACGCGAGGATTGAAGCTCGACCAGCGTATCTACCAGTTCTCCGTAGGAGCCGCCAACAAGAATATCCTTCTGATGATATGGATATTCATCCTTGCCGGAGCTTTCGCACAAAGCGCCAAGCAGATGGGAGCTATTGATGCAACCGTCAATCTGACACTGCATATCCTCCCTGATAATCTGCTATTGGCCGGGATATTCATTGCCGCCTGTTTTATCTCATTATCCATCGGAACCAGCGTAGGGACAATTGTAGCCCTTACTCCCGTTGCTGTCGGCCTGGCCGAAAAGACAGAAATCGCCCTTCCGTTTATAGTAGCAGTCGTTGTCGGAGGTTCTTTCTTTGGAGATAACCTGTCGTTTATATCCGATACGACCATTGCCTCAACCAAAACTCAGGAATGCGTGATGCGTGATAAGTTTCGGGTAAATTCCATGATTGTGGTTCCGGCAGCGATTATCGTACTGGGAATCTACATTTTTCAAGGACTATCCATCACTGCGCCCGCACAAGTACAGACTATTGAATGGATAAAAGTCATACCTTATATAATAGTACTGGGAACAGCCATTGCCGGAATGAACGTGATGCTGGTATTAATAATTGGTATCCTGACCAGCGGTATCATTGGCATAGCTACCGGAAGTTTTGGCGTATTCGATTGGTTTGGGGCAATGGGTACGGGTATCACAGGCATGGGTGAATTGATCATTATCACATTACTGGCAGGCGGTATGCTCGAAACAATCCGTTATAACGGAGGTATTGATTTCATCATCAAAAAACTGACCCGTCATGTCAACAGCAAGCGTGGTGCGGAACTGAGCATCGCCGCTCTGGTAAGTATCGCCAACCTATGCACTGCCAACAATACGATTGCCATCATCACCACAGGACCTATTGCAAAGGATATTGCAAAGAAATTCCATCTCGACCGGAGAAAAACAGCCAGTATTCTGGATACATTCTCCTGTCTGATACAAGGCATCATACCCTATGGAGCACAAATGCTGATTGCTGCAGGGTTAGCCAACATCTCTCCTATCAGTATCATCGGCAATCTCTATTATCCGTTTACGATGGGGATCTGTGCCCTGCTCGCTATCCTGTTCCGATATCCGAGGAGGTATTCATAAGAAAAAGAAAGGAAATATTTGTCAATCAAAAGAAAAGCTGTATCTTTGCGCCCGCTATTACGAGTTAGTAGCATAATTCAAATCATTAATTAAAAACAATTATTAAAAATGGCAACTAGAATCAGATTGCAAAGACACGGACGTAAAAGTTACGCGTTTTATTCAATTGTAATTGCAGACAGCAGAGCACCACGTGATGGTAAATTTATTGAGAAGATTGGTACTTACAACCCTAACACCAATCCTGCTACAGTAGATTTGAATTTCGACGCTGCATTGGCATGGGTACTGAAAGGTGCACAACCAAGTGACACTGTACGTAATATCCTTTCTCGTGAAGGTGTTTACATGAAGAAACATCTTCTTGGCGGTGTTGCAAAAGGCGCATTCGGAGAAGCAGAAGCAGAAGCTAAATTCGAAGCTTGGAAGAACAACAAACAGTCAGGTCTGGCTGCTTTGAAAGCTAAACAAGACGAAGAAAAGAAAGCTGAAGCTAAAGCACGTCTGGAAGCAGAAAAGAAGATCAACGAAGTGAAAGCAAAAGCACTCGCTGAAAAGAAAGCTGCTGAAGCTGCTGAAAAAGCTGCTGCTGAAGCACCTGCAGAAGAAGCAACTGAAGCTCCGGCTGAAGAAGCTGCTGCAACAGAAGCTGCTGCTGAATAAATTTCGGCAGGTTCCTAACAAGACATTTGGAAAAAGCTATAAATCCTCTTCGGTTCGCCGAAGGGGATTTTTTTTATTTCCTGCTATAGAACATATTAAAATAGTTCTCTACTTCTGAATAAATTTCTTTTCTTTGCAACAGCATAGCTCAGCACAGTCATTTATCTTATAACAGTATGAGACGAACTGATAAAAAGAAAACATTCGGTCAACAGTCCAGCAAAGTTACGCAATTAGCGGATACATTAAGCCAGGCGATTTCCATGAAAAAATTTCGTGAAGGAGATTCTTTGCCTTCCATCAATCAGTTAAGTGCAGAATATGGAGTATCACGCGATACCGTTTTCAAGGCCTTTCTTGATTTGCGCGAACGGGGACTGATCGATTCCACTCCGGGAAAAGGATATTATGTAACCAGTCAGGTGACCAATGTCCTGCTCCTGCTCGACCAGTACACTCCTTTTAAAGAAGCCCTTTACAATAGTTTCGTCAAACATCTGCCTATTAATTACAAAGTAGACTTGCTGTTTCATCAATATAATGAACGGCTTTTCAATACCATTATCCGCGAATCTGTCGGGAAATATAATAAATACATAGTGATGAATTTCGATAATGAGAAATTCAGTATGGTTCTCAATAAGATTCATCCAACAAAATTATTGCTTCTTGACTTCGGTAAATTCGAGAAAGAAAAGTATTCTTATATCTGTCAGGATTTTGATGAAGCTTTCTATCAGGCATTACTCATGCTGAAGGAGAAACTACGGCACTACCCACAACTTGTTCTGTTATTCTCTAAAAATCTGAAGCATCCCCAAAGCAGTAAAGAGTATTTTACCCGTTTTTGTGAGGAACAAGGATTTTTATGCGAAATTCAGGAAGATATCGAGAATCTGACCGTACGCAAAGGAGTAGTCTACATAGCCATCAAGCAGCAAGATGTAGTAAAGGTTGTGAAACAAGGAAGACTGGAAGGACTGAAATGCGGAAGAGATTTCGGTCTGTTGGCATACAATGATATTCCTTCCTACGAAGTGATCGACGAAGGAATTACTTCATTGAGTATTGATTGGGAAATGATGGGAAATGAAGCGGCAAACTTTGTCCTGAACAATGTCCCGATACAAAAGTACCTGCCTACTGAAGTAAGACTCCGAAAGTCCCTGTAATTTTTTTGCTGTATTGACAGCACAGTTCAGCACAGAATTCAATCACCAAATAAAAATTTAGAAACCATGAAAAAGTATCCGAAAATCGGGATTCGTCCCACTATCGACGGTCGCCAGGGCGGCGTTCGTGAAAGCCTTGAAGAAAAGACTATGAATCTTGCCAAAGCAGTAGCCGAGTTAATCAGCAGCAACCTGAAGAACGGTGACGGAAGTCCTGTAGAATGTGTTATTGCAGACAATACTATCGGACGTGTAGCCGAAAGCGCTGCTTGCGCAGAGAAATTCGAAAGAGAAGGCGTTGGGTCCACTATCACTGTTACCTCCTGCTGGTGCTATGGTGCGGAGACAATGGATATGAATCCTCATTACCCGAAAGCTGTCTGGGGCTTCAACGGAACCGAGCGTCCGGGAGCAGTATACCTTGCAGCCGTATTGGCAGGTCATGCACAAAAAGGACTCCCTGCATTCGGTATCTACGGACGCGACGTACAAGACCTTGACGATAATACAATTCCTGAAGACGTAGCGGAAAAAATTCTTCGTTTTGCACGTGCCGCACAGGCAGTAGCAACGATGAGAGGCAAATCTTATCTGTCAATGGGTAGTGTATCAATGGGTATCGCCGGCTCTATCGTCAACCCCGACTTCTTCCAGGAATATCTGGGAATGCGCAATGAGTCAATTGACCTGACGGAAATCATCCGCCGCATGGAAGAAGGTATCTATGACCACGAAGAATATGCCAAAGCAATGGCATGGACTGAAAAATACTGCAAAGTAAATGAAGGAGAAGACTTCAAGAACCGCCCGGAGAAACGCAAAAACCGCGAACAAAAAGATGCTGACTGGGAATTTGTCGTGAAGATGATGATCATCATGCGTGACCTGATGACCGGAAACCCGAAACTGAAAGAAATGGGATTCAAGGAAGAAGCTTTGGGACACAATGCTATCGCTGCCGGCTTCCAGGGACAACGCCAATGGACAGACTTCTATCCTAACGGTGACTATCCGGAAG
>OJME01000555.1_pt1 | contig 33577 bp, 67 predicted proteins | sample 1597151 | NCBI WGS metagenome assembly OJME01 (sample SAMEA2452118, study PRJEB22498) | human gut metagenome | biome: human feces; feature: human gut; material: feces | place: Australia | collected 2012
AGTAGACATATCAATCATTTCTGCTAATATACCTTCTTCCTTATGTCCGTTTTTCCAATTTTATAGCATAACCTCTAATGTTTTTTAATACATCTTCAGTTGCCATCTTTGCAGTTTGTGGTAGTTTTTTAATTATAGTATCTATATTTTTAAAATTATGTTTTACTTTTATATTGCAATTGAAACTTATCATTGTATTTTCTCCATTCTATATACATAAGTACTTCCTATTTTATTTTTGTCCAGTACTCTATACTCCGGAATAAACTTCTCTAATTTTGAGATATCTTCAAATGATATTCCATTGCCTTTTTGCATATCATAATCTCTTGTCGTACGACCTTTATATGTACTATAATCAACTTCACCAGTAGACTTTCTATCTAATTCATTTACATCTTGTTGCATATTTAGCCAAGCTATACCTTTATATTTCCATACTTTTGAAACTTCGCCGTAGTCTTCTATTTCTTCATATTCTGATATATATACTTTTGTTAAATCTCGTAATAGCATTACTTGAATATCCTTATTGAAGCTGCATCTATTCTTAGTTTTTTCTCTATATCATTAAATGAACTCGAAATAGAACCTTCATTACGACTTAATAGTCCTTCTGAGCCTCTTGCATTGTATTCAGATATAACGGCTTTTTTTATGTATGGAAATAACTTTTTATCAGTTTCTTTACGATTAGAAGCATCACAGGCAATAGAAGTCATATCTACTATGATGTCTTGTATTATATTATCTGTATTTTCAATATAATTTGCTCCTAATCTCTTTTTTATTTGTTCTAACATCTATTGCCCCTTTCTACTATCCTCTTGAAATTATTCTTGCAATTGGAATAGCTTTGTGATTTATATAACTTCTATCTTCTTCAGATGCTTCACCAGAATTTACTAAATCCCAGTTAGAACCATCCTCAAGTTCTTTATCTGTTGGTGATAATGAAACTTGTGATTTCTTTTCATATGAGATTCCAAATGGTGCAAATACTTTTCTTTGTCTAATATATAAAGTATCTTGTCCACCGTTTTTTGAAGGATTTCTATCCATTTCATAAGGTACCTTTACACCAACATCTTCAAAATCAATAGCTCCAATACCTAATATATATGTTATATATTCTGTATGTGCTTCATCTGATACTTCATAATAGTCTCCGATGCTTCCTTCAACTGGATTAGAAACTGCTGTATATTTTGTTCCAGATTTTGTATAATATGTTTTTCCAGCTGCAATAGCTTTATCAGCTGTTTTTACATATGTTGCTTCAACTTCTTTTGTTGGCATATCATCATCAATTACTACTAGTTTACCATTCCATGTTCCTAAATCTAATTCTCTTGTTATGCCATCTTTGTCAGTATATTTCAAGTGTTCTAATAAATTTAAGTTTTCAATATTTGTTGCAACATCTGAATGCATAAATACTAAAGCAAATTTCTTTTTATTTGCTCCACATGCTTTGTTTGTAGCTGTATTTAATGTTGTTGCTTGAATATTTCCTTTTACTTCTGTTGTGTGTTTATTTACAAATTCTAAGTTTTTAGCACCTGTCATTGAGAATATTCCTTTTAATACTGCTAATATTGTATCTTGGTCTAGCCCATCCTTATAATCTGCTATTTGTTCTGCAACATTTTGCATAAAGTCTTTTCCACCTGTTACATCATAAGAAAAATCTTTTTCTACAAATCCTTTTGCTCTACCAACAACTACAACACCTCTTTCAAATGTTTTTGTTGATGTTGCTGTTATATCTGTTTGTCCATCATAATTTACTGCATCGCCTTCTAATAGTCCACGCATAGCAATTCTTGCATATGCTGTACCATCTTCGTCAGCAAATACTTTTCTAATATCTTCATTTCCTGTTAAAGCTCTTGATTTCTTTAACTCGTTTGTTTTTAAATTTGGTATTCTATCTACTGAATACTTAAATGCTTTTTCGTTAAAACTTTTTGAATCAAATTTTCCCATTTTTTATTACCTTCCTTTTTATAAATTTACTTCTGGGTGTTTATTTAGATATTCAGCCAATTCTGTATAACTCATTTGACTTATATCTTTTTGAGTTACCCTTTCTCCTGTTTGTGGTGCTGGCTCTTTAGAATACTCACTTATTGCTTTTTCTCTATCTGCTTTTGATACTTTTTCAAATATATCTAATTTTGAATTGATACTTTCAGCAGTTTCTCTTGAAAAATCAATAGTTTCTATGTATCCTAATGAGATACCTCTTTGACTTGCTTGACGAATTGTTTCGTCTTTTAGTCTATAAGCATTTAGTTCATTTTCAGCTTTATTTGCTCTAGATCTTTCTTGCTCTAATTCATAAGACTTTTTTTGGTCTTCATCCATTTTTGCAAGTTTATCCGCTTCTGCTTTTTTAGCTTCCATTTCTTCTAAAATTGCTTGTCTTTCCTTTTGCTTTTCAGCATTAATCATTTTATTTACTTCATCTCTTGTAAAAGTTTTTTCTTTATTTTCTTCTACGTTTGATGTTTCAACTTTTTCTACACTCTCGGCAGTAGATTCCATATTTGTTTTTACTTCTTCATTACCTTCCATAACGAATTTCCTCCTTAACTTTTACGGTTGTTATAACCAAACTATTTGACTTTTTACGGAAGTCTAACCATACAAAAATAGACAGTTTAAAGCCATATCTAGGGCATAAAAAATAGACGTACGTCTACGTCTAAAATTTATAATTATAAAATGTTAATAACTTATTTATTTCCGTATTCTTCAAAAAAGTTTTCATTAAACTTATATTTAAACATTCCTATCAATGGTCTAAATATTGTAATTATAGTAAATATAATCCAATACCAAGTTGGCATTTGTAATTTAATACTTAATATTAAAACTAATAACCACATATTATTTTTCCTCCCTTGTTATTCCTTTTATAGCCCAAAATTGAGCCTCTTCCAATTTTGTTAATGCAAGTGATGTTTCTCTACTTGGCTTACACTTTAAATCAATTTCATCATAGATAATTGAGAAACATTCTCTTATATGTTGTATTCTGTTATTTTTTTCTTCATCTACTGCTAAATATTTTGCTCTATCGTTCATTTTTTCACCTTCTTTCCATAATAAAAGCACCTACTATTTTAAGTAAGTGCTTATTTTTCTAATTCCTTTTTTAAATATTCTTTATATTCCTCAAAACTATTCCATTCATCATAATTAAAACCTAATGGTCTTTTGCCATTTTTTTCTATATACTTATGAATTAACTCTTTTACATCATTTGGTATAATCATTATATAACTTCACTACCTTTTCTTTAATTTCTTTCAACCCAGATATACTATTAATTATATCTAATGTATCTTTGTTATTTGTTAAATATGCTGACATTATATTTGCCGACAACTCTTTTTCTATCCTTGTTACATCTTCAAGCCAATATTTGCTTGAATGATTATAGCTTCCTGATATTTTACTATTTGTTACAGCAGAAAAAATATCACTTAATGTCATATTATCTTCATATTTACTACTAGATAACATTTTGATATATTTATCTTCATCTATATCTATTTGCAATCTTGTTCTTCTTAATTCGTTATCTATATTTAATTTATCAGATATATTATTTCTTATATCTATCATATGTATAATTTCATGACTTAAACTTTCTGATAAATCATAATATTTAAAATTTGGATGTGTTGGATTAATATATATTTTATTGTCATCTATATTATATCTCATTGGAACATTTAAATTGTTTTTTATTTCTGCATTATCACTTGTTAAATATTTGTTAAATAATCTTTTTACATTAGAATTTAATTTTGTATTAATTAAAACTTGTTTAATATCTTTACTTATTTTAGGTATATCAAGATTATACTCTGTTTTTTCTTGTTTTGCAATTGGTGGTAAATACATAATATAGCTTCTGCAAAAATGAAATCCATCATCAATTGGAGGACAATTTAAACCAATAACAAGCCCAAAGCAACGACATTTTACTATACTATCATTAGTTTTGCTATATCTTTTAAACTCATTCCAATCGTGTATGTAAAATTCTTGATTATCTAAACTTTTGCACATTTGAGTTTGTCTTTCATCGCTAATTCCTATAAATCTAACTTTTGCATTATCTCCCGCTACTGATTTTATTCCATCCACTTTTGACAGATTATTTAATCCTATCATTTGTAAGTCCATTGCACCTGATATTTTATCATTATTTATATTAAGCTTTTGATTATTTTGTCTATTTATTATCGTTTGAAACTCGCTAGAATCGATTTTTAGGTCTTTTTGTTGTTGTGTATTTAGAATTACTTGTTTATATATTTGTTGTGCATTATATTGTATTGTTGTTTCAATATATTGCTTCCAAGTTAGTCCGACTATAATTAGGTTGGTCTAATAATGCAAGAAATAAAGCCATCGGAATTATTGATGGCTTTTTCTTTTTATTTACTTCTTGTTGACCTTGTTCATAGTAATAATTAGCATCTTCATACATTATTTGTTTTTCTTGTTCTTCTAATTTGTTTTGTTCTTCTATGTATGCACTATAAATAAGTAATTCTAATATTTCACTATTCTTTACTCGCGTTCTTCCATAAATGTTATTTGCTAATACTTTAAAATAACCTGTTAGTAGTTTTTGTTCTTTCCATTGCTCTATGTAATTATTTATTCTTTTTTTGGTTTTATTATCTGCTATATTATATATATTTTCTGATGTAAAATTAAATGTATCTAGTAATTCTTGAAGTCTATTTTGCGTTTGTTTTGATGTTTTATTATATAGTTGTTTTAATTCTTGCATTTTTGCATCGTGATAATTCCATATATTCATATTTCTATACCTTCCATATTAAACAAATAAAAATTCCAAGCATGATATATATAAACCTTGATATATTTATCCCTGTAATTTCTTGTATAAATCCTTCCATTATTCCTGCCATAAAAGATAATAATGATATGCATGCAATTTTTATTAATAACATATTTTTACTCCTTTTTTATCTGTTTATTAACTGCTTTTTCTTGTTCTTTCTTATTATCTGCTGTTAATTTTTGTGCTTTTTGTGTTTCTGTTAAGTCTGTTGCTTTGTTGTCCTGTTTATCTTCTTTATCGTTTTGTTCTACTTCTGCTTGTCCCATTATTTGCATTTGTTCTAGATTTTTCTGAATATTTTCTTCGTTTTGTAAATCCATTTTTGCTAATTCACTTGTTGCATCTAAATCAAGATTTAATAAATTTATAACCGTTTCATCTGGTAATAAACCTCTTAATTTCAATGCATTTGTTATGTCTGTCGCTTTATCAGAAGGTAAATTTCTATTTAGTTTTATCTCAATATCTCTAAAATCATAAGTTTTGCCCTTTTCTTTATTGAATTTTTCTAATATTATTCTCCATCTTCTTGTTAATCCTTCAAGAAAATCGCCTTCGAATGTTGCTATATACTGTTGTAAGCTAAAAAATTTCTTTTCAAGTGCTGAATTATTATCAGCTGATGTAAATCCAAGGTCTGTCATATTAGGGCAGAATGAGCATAAACAAATAATATCCATTAATGTTTTTTTATGGTTCTGTAATGCTGTATCATTTACATTCTTTTCAACCCAAGCTATGTCGCTATTTACATCTTTGTTTCCGTCTAAATATCTAACTCTGCTTGTTAATACATATTCATCTTCTTTTTGTCTTGCTGGATTTATGATATCTTCGCCTTTTTCATTTTGGATAATCATTGGATTTTCTGGTTGATATCCTATAACTTTTAATATTGCCTCATCATTATACTTAAATACATTTCTTGAATTTTGAATACATCTTTCATATGCTTTTATTAAACTTATTACAGGTTCAAATATTGCCATTCCATCACAATTTTCTATTGCCGTTGCTGGTATATCATCATCCCACATTCTTGGTTTCTTTTCTTTTTTGTTTTCTTTGAATAATGATTCGTCTTTAAACTGTTGTTCATATGCTGGTGTACCAAATATTTTCCTTTTTTCAGGCGTGTCATAATAATATCTTTTTCCGTCTACTGTTGTTAACTCTATCATTTGTTGGTATTCACCATTTGCTATATATGTACGAATTATTCTATATATACCTATTAATTTTTTAGGTAATGAATAATCCCATATGGCCACTGTTTCTAATGCATCACTTCTTGTTATTGTTATTTCTCCTGTCTTTTCATCTTTATAATATATTTCATAACAAGCTCTTTTTACTAAATAATCTAAAACCATATGTAAAAAATGTGAACCATCATTATTATAATCAACTATATGTTTTATTAATTCTTCTATTTCTTTTATTTCTTGTTCATCGTTAGTTTCATGATTAAATAGTTCTTTGATTATTTTGTCTTTATCTTTGTTAAATGCTTTTACCTTATATGTCGGTGCTTTTCCTCCAAAATAACCAGCAGACATGATTGATATATATCTTTCTAATGGTACTTTTATGTCCTCATCATCTAGACTTGCTAGTTCTTCATCTGTTAGTTTTCTTCTGAACTTCTCATATAACTCTTTTCTTATATCTAATTCTTCTTGTGCTTTAAAATATATATCTGTTATACTTCTTTCTTCTGCTAATTTTTCTTTACTATATCTTAACATTGTTTCCTCCAATCAAAAAAACACCTACTTTTTAGTAGATGTTACATATTTATAAAAGACTTATTAGTCATTGTCATATTTGTATTTTTAGGTTTTGGATTTTCATATACTCCTGTTAAACAGTCCTCAGCATCATCATGTTCATTCTTTCCAGTTCTTACATAATGTTTTAAGTGTTTGGAAAATTCAGGCCATCTATCTTCCCAATTTATAGGAAAATATATATTATTCATTACTCCCGTCGAATTACTTAGTATTCTTGCAACTTTATTTTCTCCCTGATGAAACCATCTAACATTTGTATGTCTATTGCCTAAATTTCTTAAATTTGTTATTACATTTCTTGCGAATCCTCTACCACCATTATTGCTTTCTATATTTGCGTTTCCTACATTATCTTTTGTCAGCATTTCTGCAACTGCTGGTTCTGTTATTTCCATTGCCTCTTGTGTATAAATTACATTTAATATGTAATATTCTTCATTATACATTTGATAATTTATTGAACATAAGTAATCATTGCCCTCGTCTGCAGTATCTGTATAATTCATAATATAATGTGCTGGTGGTAATTTTTCATAAGTTTTAAATGCTGTGTATAATCTATTTTTCACATCTATTGGCTCTTGTTGGTAGTTTGCATATATAATGTCTTTATTCATATTTTTAGTTTTTAATTCATAGTCTTCTTTATTTAATATTGCATCACACAACATTGAACCATTTTCTTGAACTGCTTTATAATTTATATGTCTCACATTGTCATAGTTTTCTAATATATAACCTGCTAAGTCATTACTAGACCATCTTGTCATAATAATTATTAACTTGAATCCTGTTTCTGTTCTTGATAGCATTGTATTGTTAAACCAATCTATTTGTTTTTGTAAAACATTTTCGTTGTATGCCTCTTCAACATTCTTTATTAAGTCATCTATTATCATTAAAGTACATCCGAAACCAGTCGCAGTTCCTTTAGGCGATGTTGCTAAATAATTTGCTTGTCCACTTCCATCTAACGCCCATTTATTTGCACTAGATTCGCCAAATTTTATTTTTGTATTAGGAAATACATCGTTATATACTATTATTCCTTCTGTCTTTTCTGATGCTATTGTGTCTCTAACTGATTTTGCAAATGTTGTTGATAATATTTCATTATATGAACCAGTCATTACTTTTTCTTTATTGTTATTTCCAAATACCCATTCAACCAATTTTCCTGCAGTTCTTGATTTACCATGTCGAGGCGGCATATTTATTACACAAATTCTATCATCACTTTCATAAAAGCCTTGTAATTCATGACACATATCTTTTAAGAATTGTCTATCATTTTTATAAAAATCTGGTGCAGTTAATTTACAATATTCAAAAAAATCACGTCTGGCTAATTCTAAACGTGCTTGTTTTTTCAACTCTTCTTTTATATTATTATTCATTTAATATCTTTCTCAACTCTTCTGTTGTCATTCCTGAAAACGGATTATTTACTTCTCCAGATATATTTACCTTGTCTTGTGGTTTTTCTCCTATTGTATCTCTTAATAATTCAAATGCTTTAGTATTTCCCTTTATTGCCTCTTTCCAAAGTGCAAATACAGCACAACTCTTATTACTTACTTCATTGTCTGCAAAACCAAATTTGGTCATTTGTTGTTTTAATTCTTCGTTGTTTACTTGTCCATCTAAAAACTTGCTTATTATCTCTTTAAATGTTTTATTTTGTTGTCTTTTCTTTGCACTTGCTTTTCCTGCTTTACTTGCATTTTTTCGGCGTTGGCTCGGCGTTAAATCTTCGTTTTTTATTAAATTTTGTTCATTTGCCATTGATTATCACCTACTTTATTTTTCCTAATTTTCTTGCCGAATTGTATCTAATTCTTAAATTTTCCAATCCTGAACCTGCTGGATATTTTATTCCTGCTTTATCTAATGCATTTCTCATTTTGCTCATTTCTTTTCTTTCTTTATTTCCTCTTGCTGTTGCATTTTTATCGCTTTCTTTTATCAATTTAGCCTTATTATATGCAATAGAACCTTTTGAATATTCAATTTCTTTGCCTCTTCTATAATCTCTTCCAAAATCTCCTATTCTATCGGTCAGTTCCCCTTTAATTGCTGTTTTTGTTATGCTAGTTACAACAAAGTCATGGTCAATTCCTGAATTTTCATCATACAATGTATATGTGTTTCCTACTGTAAATTTTCCATCTGTTGTAGATTTGCCTCCTAAATTCCCACTACTTACTCCTCGTCCTCCCATTTTTAATCATCCTTTCTGTTACTTCATTTTCATAATAAATTACTTCTATGTCTCCATAGTCATAATCTAGTTTTCCACCATATATTAAAATAGTAGATGGCTTAATTCTTTTTATAAGCTCATCTACTCCTTGTTTCCATATTTTTAGTGCTTCTTTATTCTTTTTTACTCCTATCGTTGATATACTTACTATGCTTCCTTGAGGTATTCCTTCAAAACAAAATTGAAACGTTTCTGGTTCTGCCCAACTTAATGTAGGAACTACTTTTATTCCTTGACTTTGATAATATTGCCCTATTAGTCTACTTCTATATATATTCCATATTTTCATAGGTATTGGCATATCCATGTATAAGCTAAAGTCTGGACTTAGTATACATTCATATTGCTTTAATATTTCAATGTAATCCTCTGGTCTATTCCATAGTCTTTCAAACTGATAATCATCTAGATAAAAATGTATTCCTACATTCTTTTCTTTGCTTGTTTTAGCATAGTTAAATCCAATTAACTTACTAGGTATATAGTTATTATTTTCTATAATAGGCATTTGCCAGAAATCTGACACATTTTCATTATCCATTATTCCTAGATTGTATGTGTCGTTTGTTCTGTGTCTTTCGTTTTCTTTAAAAATATCGTCAAAATCTATTTTGAAATCAAAATCAGACATGTCTATATTATCTATGTTAAATAATTCTTTATTTAGTAATTTGGTATCAAATCCTGTATCCATATTTAATTTATTATGAACCAATATATATGCTTTTTTCTGTTCTTCTGATAAATTATTTAATCTTATACATTCTACATTTTCATATCCTAATTGTTTTAATGCTTCGTATCTGCCGTGTCCTTCTATTATCATATTATTTTCATCTATTGCTATTGGGTCATTAAATCCAAATTCTTCAATAGATTTTTTTATTTTATCTATCTGTTTTTGTGGGTGCTTTTTTGCATTGTTTTGATATTGTACTAAATCATTTATGTTTATAGTTTCTATATTTAACTTGTTTAGGCTTTTATTTATGTTCATTATTTAATTAAGCACCTCTCTTTAATCCTATAAGGACAAAATACTTTACCTTCTCTTAGATTAGTAATTTCTAAAAAAGAACATTTTTTACACTGCTCTGGTAATTCACTCTTTATTTGTTTCAATTTCCATTTTTCATTATAGTTTTGCTCTTCATCTATCATCTCTAGCACTTCCTCACAACTGTCAAATTTACATACTTTACACTTTTTATTCCCGTTTGGGCATATTTTATTATCTATTAAACATCGAACCATACTCTATTCCTCTTCTGTGCATGTTAATTTTCCGTCTATTCTTCTTACTATTTTACATTCTATGTTCTTTGTGCATGTGCTACAGTTTTCTTTTTTGTACTTTTCTATTCTTTCTTGATTAGTCATATGTACTTCTCCTTTTATTTTATTTTTCGACATATTTTGACATTATTTTTATTTTTGGTTTGCTATAATCATTTCGATTGGAGGTGATTATATGATAAATAAATGTCCTTATTGTGGTAGCAATAAATTTGGCAAAATTGAAACTGGAAAAGATAATGTAAAATACGTTCTAACTCAAATTGATTTATCCTCTAATAGTTTCTTAGCCACTTGTGGACTACCCGTTGATGCTTATGGTTGTGAAGATTGCAAAGGAATAATGCTTATGCATGATCAACTAACTTTCCATCAATAATATTATTAGCAATTATTGAGTCAGCAGTATTAGCTGACTCTTTTTCTTTGTAAGTAATTTCTATTTTTTCTATTTCTTCTGTTTCAAATAGTTCTAATATTCTTTGCTCTGCTTTTAATTTATTAAGCATTTCACATTGTCCCATTTTTTCAGTTCCACTTATTACTTTTATTGTTTTTCCCATATCTTTTCCTCTTTTCTTTTTATAAACTCTATGCAATGATATAAAATGTCCCCACCTCAATTACTTATCTAGAATTTCATTGAGGCTGTATGTAAAATGATACCTGCAACGAAAAACCATACATTTAAGCCTCTTTCGCTTTTTGTATTCTTAAAACATTAGCTTTATGTTTGTTGAATAAAGGATTAACAGTCCTCTCCAACTGTTTATATCACTGCATACAACTTATAAATATTACTTAGAACTCGCTAGGAAAGTTCTGTTGTTCTTCTACTTTCATCTTTTTACGAAAGGAGGTGTTATTGCGTGACACCTTTTTTATATTATCAGTTACCTATGCTGGTGCATTCTCAAATACTGTATCTACTACTTTGTTCCCTTGTTCTTCTAATTTTTTTATTAAATTTGCTCTTTCTTCTCTTATTTGTTCATTTGTTTTACCTTTCATAGGTTGACTTATCATTAAATTCATTTTATTTCTTCCTTTCATAACATAATAAAAAGAGCAAATACAAAAAGGGGCTTGTACTTACTCTTTATTTTCTACTTACATTTCTCTTGATTATATATATATCACATTTTAATAGTGTGTTTCAGTAATATTTAGTGTTATGTTTTAGTTTTTTGCTTTAAAATTATATATAGGTCTTATTGTTTTCTGTATTTCAATAGTGTCTTTTGTATTTTCTATTATTTCTTGCATTGATTTGTATACCATTGGTGATTCATCTATTGTTTCTTCTACTACACTTGTTGAATAAACATCTTTCATACTTTGCTTAAATTCTTCTAATTTAAATCTTTCTTTAGCTTTCGTTCTAGACATTATTCTTCCCGCTCCATGAGGTGCAGAACAATTCCAATCTTGATTCCCTTTGCCTACTGCTATTATTGAACCATCTCTCATATTTATAGGTATTAATACTTTTTCATTTTTATTTGCTCTTATAGCTCCTTTTCTTACTATATTATCTTCAAAAGAAATATAATTGTGTATAGTCTCAAAGCTATTTTGCATAATTGGTGGATACATTTCAGGTATATATGTTAATTTATAATAATTAATTATTATTTGTTTTGCTATTTGTAACCTGTTTAAGCTTGCATATTCTTGACATATTTTCATATCATGTAAATACATTTCTCTGTGTTTTCCTTCTAAATAACACAATTCTTTTGGTAAATTAGGCTTATTGTTTTTATATTCTTTTTCTAATTCTTTTAATGCTTGCTGTATTTCTGATTTTCTTCCTTGCTCTTTATATTTTTTGATTATTTCTTCTTTCTTCTTGTACATTTCTTCTTTTCCAGAACATAGTTCAATAGCTAGATTTTGATAATAATCTGCAACTTGTTTTCCTAAATTTCTTGAACCAGTATGTATTACTAAATATTTGTTGCCTTTATTATCTGCATCTATTTCAATGAAATGATTTCCCCCTCCTAAAGTTCCTATTGCTCTATTGAATTTCTTTGTTTCTTTTAGTTCTCTTAAACAATATAATTCATTTATTTTATCAAAATTTAATAACTTTTGTTTTCTTATATTTCTTCCTGCTGGTATATATTCATTTACAACTCTATCTAGGTCTTTAAAATCTAATTCTATATTTCCTAATTCAACACATAACATACCGCATCCGATATCTACTCCTACAATGTTCGGTATTACTTTTTCTCCTAAATCTGCTGTAAATCCTATTACACAGCCTTTTCCTGCATGAACATCTGGCATTATTCTTACTTTGCAATTTTTAAAAGGTTCTTGTTTTAATAATTCATTTATTTGATTTACTGCCTCTTGTTCTATATTGGTTGTAAATATTTTTAAATCTTTCATTGTCGTTCCTCCATTTCATCAAACTTTAATAACGCTATTCCATTCATATGTTTCATATGTTCATAGCTATAATCCATTTCCCTGGCTGTAGTCACTAATGTTTTACCTTGTATGTATACCTTTTCTAATATTAATTTATAAGGTTGTTCTACTTTATCTAATTGATTTAATATTTGCTTTTGATTTTTTTGTTCTCTTACTATTCTTTCTAGCAATTCATTTATATTATCTAATAAAATCGCTATTTTTTCTGCCATGCTATCTTGAACTTCTTTACTTCCCTTTGGCATATCTGATAATACTGATGTTATATTTTCTATACTTGCTTTATATTCTTCTATGTATTCAAGTCTGTCTTTTATCCATTTTTGATTATATTTATAATTTTTTAGTTCTTCTCGTGTCATTAGTATACCTCCTCATTAAATAATTGTACTCTACCTTCTATATTCTTCTTTTAGCCTTTTCTTAATTAGTTTTAATGCTATCTCATAAGCATCATTTTCGTCTTTTAGGTTATTTTCATCTTGCCTTAATACTTTTATTGTCTCTAATAAATTATTGTTTAAATTTATCTTTTTCTCTATTAATTCTTTGGCATTTAATAGTTTCTTTATTGTTTTAGTCATTTGTATCACTCCGCTTCTTTTGCTTTATTTTCAAAATATTGTTTTATACAATTTAAGCACTTTTCACAATGCCCATCTATATAATTATCTGCATAGCAACCTTCCTTTGTACAAAATTCATCTACTGTTAATTCATCTTCAATAAACTCCGCCATTAAATCTATTATTTTATCTTTATTTTGTAATTGCTTGTTTAGTTTTGAAAATTCTTCTTTATATATACTATATTTTTGTAATTTTTTAACTTCTTTTACTCTGTTTCTTAATTTTCTTAATAATTCATCATTATGTTTCTTTAATTTATCTATCTGTTTGTCTTTTTCTTTTAGCATTGCTTGTTCTTTTGTCATATGTTAGTCCTCCTTCAATTTTCTGCCACATTCAGGACAATAATTTATTTTTATGTCGATGCTAGTATCCCATCCATTTTTATCTACTCCTCTTACTATTAATCTATTAGGATAATGTATACCTATTCCTAGTGGTTCTTTTACTTTAATACTTATGTTTTTTTCACAATATTTACACATTTTATTTGTCCTCCTTCAACTTTTTTACTTCTTTGTTTATTTGTTTTACTGCTTGTACTAATTCATTTATTTTATTCATTATGCAAACAGTTCCATCTATATTGTTAGTAACTGCCTTTAATTCTCCTATACTATCTATATCTATTTCATCTTCTATTAATTCAATATCTGTAGCAAATAGCCAATTTACATAAAGAAACTCGTCCATATCTTCATTTTTTAATATAATTTTACCTGAACAATCTCTTAATACTATTACTGTTATACTTACTTTATTTGTTTTATTTGTAAATTTTAGTCTATCTCCGTTCTTTTATTTCTCCATCTGCTATTGCTTTCATTAATTCCCAACCTTTATATGTTTTACTCATGATTGTTTTCCTCACTTTCTTCTACTAGTTCAAAATCTCTAAATATCTTTTCTGTTACTTTATATATTACGCCTTCAAAATCTTCATCATAGTCATTCATTAATTCTTTTTTTGCAGATTCATAACTGTAAAATTTGTCTGCACCTTCTATTCCTGTTGCTATTCCATCATTCATAAAATTTAAATGTATTTTATCTAATATTACATAATACTCTTTTCCCATAATTTTATTTTCTCCCTTCTAGTAGTTCTTGTAATTCCAATATTCTTTCACTGATTGCTTTTATTCTGTCAACATCAGAAAATCTATTACAACTTAGTAACATTTTCTTATATTCTTCTATCTTGTCTTTTACTTTTTGAACTGGAATAACATAATTACTACAATTTTCAAATAAATCTTCTTCTAATTTCTTCGTATATCCATTTTTGTGTGCTACTAATCTTTTTAATTCTTCATTCTCTTTTAATACTCTTTTATAATCTGATAAAATATGCTCCAATATTCTAGCAAGCTCTACAATTTCTTTATTGTAATATCCGTGCCAGCCATTTCCTTCTTTATACTCTTTATCTGTTTTTATAGATTTTATAAAATGTTCTGCATTTTTTATATCTTCTTTTATACTATTTTCTTTCACTTAAAACACCTCGATTTCTTCTGCTTTTTCTATACTAACTGTTTCACAAACTTTTAAATTTAAAAATGTAAACTCTTCTTTTTTATAATCTATCTTTAAATCTACTTCACACATTGTTTGTTTTAGACATTCAAATATCCATAAAGGTAATTTGATGTATTTAGGGTAATTATGATACTTTGAAATATAGTTATGTATTCTATTATTAACAATACACTGCAGTTCCAAATATTCAATACTATCTTTAGTTGTTCTTTTATTTTTTTCTTTCATTATTTATCCCCCTTTAATATCTCGCTAAAAATTCTTTTAATTCTTTTCTTAATGTTTCCCAATCTTCTACTTTTTCTAGCAATTTATTTAATTCATCTTTAGTTAATTTTGTGCAATCCCAGTTAGTTTCATCAAAATCATAACAACTACAATGATATCCTTCTACTAAAACAAATTCATTATATTCTGTATCAGGCATATCTTCTAGCAACAATAATCTTTCCATCTCATAATCTCTTTCACTTGTTGTTGCAAATAATACATTATGCATTTTTATATCTGTTTTATTTTTTAAATTATATTTTTCCATATTTTATTTACTCCTCTCTAATTATTCCTTCAATAATCAGTTTCGATTTACATAAATATTCAATTGTCCAATAATTAATTCTATCTCCTATATGTAAATTCTCTCTTGTTCTTATATAAGCATCTGAACCACATTGCAATTCTAATACTCCATTTTCATATACAATTCCATAAAATGAACCTGCTCCATCATGTCCTTTACAATAAACAATACTACCATGTTGTAACACTGGTTTTTCTATTTTTTTTTATCTTTTTTACTATATTGCTCAATAATATTTGTTCTTCCTTCTTCAACATATTCCATATCTTATTTACTTCCTTCAAAATATTTTTCAAAATCTTCTTTCTTTATTAATTCTGCTATAACATAGTCTTCTTTGCTTGTTAAAATCATTTGAAGTATTATTACATCTCTATAATATATATTTTCATCTGATTCGTATTTATAATGTCTAAACATTGTTTCCATCGCTGAACCATCTAAGCGTAGATAACTAAACCAACTTTCTTTATATGTTTTATATATTCCACCACTACAAGCATTTATTTTTAAATTTGTATCTCCTGCATTATAAGTATTAAACATCTTATTTACTCCTCTCTCCAATTTTCATCTAACCATTTATCAAAAATTCTGTCTATTGTTCCAATTAACATTCCATTTATAATTAAAAGAATGCTATTATGTGTTAAACATACAGTTAAAGTTCCTACTACTAATATTAGCGAAACAAATAAAACAGCTTTTATTGTTTCTTTCTTCCAATCTTCTTTCATCTCTTATTTACTCCTTTACTAAATCTATCTCTTTCCACATTTCAAATAAATATTGTTTAGCTTTTTGCAAATGTTCGTTTATTTCTTTTAAATCTTTTTCTGTAATATTGTATATTACAACGTGCCATAAATCTCTTCCATGTCTTTGTAAAGCATGATGTAATTTTAAAATATAACTATCTAATTTGTTGCCTAAATTATCTTCCTTCTGCTCTAAATCAAATCTAAATAATAAATTATAATCAAAATCATAGTCTAACCCACATTCTTCTTTAAATTCTTCCCACGAATTACATTCCATAGTTCTTTTAGTTTCCCAGCATTCACAATAATAGCTATGATTTGTTTCTTCTAGTTTTAACATATCTATTCGCCTCCTAATAACTCTGGATTATCACCAAAGCAACCACTTTTAATCCATTTATAACCTAATTGTACTAAACAACCAAAATCATACCAATCTACATTAGGATTAAAATTTCCATAAGTTTGTAAATACCAGTAGTCTTCATCTTCATTGTATCTAAAACTTGCAATTCCCCATTTGTGGCTGTTATCTACTGCCCATTGATATATCATTATATATTTATGATTTGTTTCTTCTAAAGCTATATCTAAATTATTTATTTTCTTATAATATTCTCTATTCATCTTCTCCTCCTACTTTATAGCAATTAGCCTCAAACTGTTCTTTTGTTAGTATTGTTTTGATTTCATCATTAAATATTGCCATACCATAACCAATATCTAATATTCTTTCACCCTCTGATGTACTAGGCTCATATATTTCTAAAATTCTATATCCATTTACTATATCGTCTACTTCTATCAAGTTTTCTGGTTGTTTGCTATGTTTTGCTACATTATCTTTTTTAAATGAAATGGGTAATTCAAAATTCATTTTTACATATATACTATCTTGATTTATTCCTACTACTTTTCCTATTTCTAAAGCTATTAACCTAAAATCGTTGTTAATTCTTACATACTCTCCTACTTTTATCTCTTCCATTTCTACTCCTTTCTTTTTTTATTTAAATTGTCTTACATAAGGGCCTCAAATGTTACTTGTCCATCTTCCATAATTCCATTTAAAATATCCTCACTTATCATCTTTTCTTTTGCTTGATTATAGAAATCTTTTTTTATTTCAAATCCATAAGCATTTCTACCTAATTCTGCACAAGCCCTTAAAGTTGAAGCACTTCCGAGCTACTGGATCTATTACTACATCCCCTTCATCTGTAAATATTTCAATTAGTCTCTTTAATATACCTATTGGTTTTTGCGTTGGATGTATTTTAGGGTATTGCTTTGAACTATCTCTTTTCCATTCAAACCAATTGAATATCATTTTTCCTTTTTGTTCATCTGTTTTACCATTATTAAATTTAGGTAATTTGTCTCTATAAAGCACTACTGCATATTCAGTTGCTCCTACTATTCTCATATTTGCTTTTAATACTGATGCAGAATAATTTTTTACAAATACTAATGGGTAACTTTTCATTAATCCGTGTTTTTTTGCTTCGTCTATTACCATTTGTATTTGCTCAAAAGCACAAAATACTATCATTGCTGGTGCTTGTCCTTTTTCTTTTGGTTCTTTTTTTAAATACCTAGTACAGAAATCAAAGAAATTATTTATTTTAAAATCATTGTCTGTATCAAAAAAACTTTTTCCAGCAAGTTTACTTTCTCCCTTTTTGTTGTCTCCGTCTATGTACCAACTTGGATTACTTGCATATGCATTATTTCCTAAATTGTATGGTATATCTGCAATAATTAATTGCGCGTGTGGTATTCCATATCTTTTAGCATTTTCAAAGTGGTCATTATATAATTCTATCTTACATTTTTTATTCATCTTTTATATTCCTCTCATTTAATTATTCTTAGTTCCAAATTTGGATAAACTTTTTCAAATATTTTATGCTTTAATTTGAATACATCTGTCTGTATTCCTTTTACATCTTCTACTATTGTTTTGCCATTTTCTATATATTGAAAATCCGCTATATATTCGATTTTCCTAAAAGTTTTACCATTTTTCTTAAAACTATCTTGTAGTAAAAATCTTGGTTGTAATTGTAAATCACTTATTTTGCCTGCTTTTAATAATAGTTTTAGTTCTTTATATCTTTTGCTTTCTTGGATACTATCAAAGATGTAGTCATCTACTATTACTTTTTTATTTCTGTATTTGTTCACTTTTCTTTAGCTCCTCTCTTAACTTTTCTTGCCATTTTTCTTTTCCTTGTATAAAGCCTTTGCATCTTATTACTGGCTTATAATCTTCGTTTTCTTGTTTATTACACCCCAGACAGTAATAACATAGTGTATTCTTTTTTATTTGTTTCATAGGCTAGTCCAGTCTAGGGATATGCTGATAATTTATTGCCTCAAATCCTACTTGTGTTCTTTCATATACTGCTACTGTTTTGCCTGTGTATTCACATTTCTTTTTATCTACTGCTTTTACATATCCCATTTTCTCTAATTCTGTTAGCCTTGGTGCTGTATAATTTCTTTCTGTACTTGGTATAAATCCTAAATCAAATAATTCTACTGCTAATTCCTTTGCCGTTTTAGGCTTGTCTAATCTATTTAAGATTTGTATATATCTTATATTTGTTTTATCTTGTATGTCATTAAAACTCATTTGCCTTGTTTCTGTTGTAATCATTTGTTTATCACTTCCTTTACTTAAATCTTTTATCTATACTCATTAAATCCATAAATAATTGGTCTTGCTCTTCTTCTGTCAATAAAGAATAATCACTACAATTTTTACATTCTGATATAATTCTTATTCTTTCATTTGCTTTTCCTTTTTCAATTTTCGCCTTATACTTATTAAATAAATATAAATAAATATTCTTTACATTCTTGTTTGTGTTACTTTGTTGTTCTTCTGTTGTTACTTTGTTGTTACTTTTTAATTCTTCAATTTGATAATCTTCCCATTTTTCAATGCTTACAACTGAAAATTTGTTGTTACTTTTTATACTAATCATTTGTAACTTTTCTAATAATTTTATGTATTTGTAAATAGTACTTTCTGTCATTTTTAATTCTTCTGATGCTTGTTTTCTTCCAAATACAAACTCACCTTTTTTTAATTTTACTATTTGTTGTCCTACTAACTGCTCTCTTTCTCTATGTGTTGCTTTTAGTAGACACCAAATCCAAATTTTCAATGCTTTTTCATTCTCAAATATGGGAGAATTTAATAATTTTCTAAATAATTTTATATAACTTGTATTTTCCATATCTCCCACCTTTTACAATATAAGGGATAAAACTTTATTTTGTCTTATCCCTGTTGTCTAATATTTATTTGTCTTTTTGTTCTTGTATATGGTCTATTTTTATTGTTTTAAAATTACCATGATTGTCTGTATAATCTAAATACAAGTAATTTATCTCTTTAATATTTAACATTTTTAGTAATTCTTTCATATCTACTACCTCCTAATATTTTTTATAAATAACTTTTTCTTTGTTCCAGTTTGTTCCATAAATGTCTTTTAAATAGTTTTCTATGTAATCTTCGTATAATTTAGTATCTTGTCCAAAATCTTCTTGATAATGACATTCTGGGCACAATGTAACTATATTCTCTTCTATGCCTAATCCTCCGTTGACTTCTTTTGATAAAATGTGCATTTGCACAAGTCTTTGAAACATATCTTCCACAACAAATGCATCTATGATTATCTCTGTTCCATACTATTTCTTTTACTTTCTGTGATATTTCACAAGCTTTACTTCTTTTGCTCATTTTTACCCCAGCTTTCTAACAAACTATTTATTTCTGCATCTGATTTGGTTTCTATTCCATAAGCCTTACAATCTTGAACTACACCATCTATTAATCTGGACATTTGTTTTGAATTAAAAGAACTTGAACCGTAATATGCATTTATTATTTTAAATTCTGTATTTCCTATATATGTTGTATCAGCTATCTCACAGAACCAAGCAATTCCTTGTGCTACCCACATTTTTTCAAATGTCTTGATATTCTCTGTCTCTATTCTAAATCTTCTAAATATTCCTAATTCTTTTACCCTTCTTTTGTATTCCTCTATAGTATCTATTTCTGATAAATCACATAATTCTTGCAAAAGTTTCCAAAAATAATTGTTTGCATTAGTTGTTCTCTTTTTTATGTATCTTTTTGCATCTATTTTAAGTTTTAAACCTTTTAGTTGTTCTATATCTGATAACTTGTCCTTTCCATCAATTAGAAAGCTTATTTTTGGTTTTCCAGTCTTATAATCTATGTTTATTTCTTCTAATGTTCCTGTAGTTTGCATTTAACCACCTACTTTTTTTCAGCTAATGCATCACATATCATTTTATAATCTTTAATCTTTATATCTTCTAGCTTTGCATAATTAAATCCAGCTAAAACTATACTTACTATTGCATCTGATATCTTGTAATTTTTAATTGCTTTATTTAATGCATTCACTTTTGTTTCATCTATTTTATTTTCTTTTTCATTTTCTTCTTGTGCTTCCTTACTGATATCTGCACCTTCACTGTCACTATATATGCTTTCATATGCTAGTCTTGAATTTTTTAGTACAACTCTGTCAAAACATCTCTTTAAAGCCATTGCATATGGGTATGAATTTTTGCAATTTGTTTTACTAACTTCTCCTACTTCATATAACCCTTGTTCTTTATTTATATATGTATATACTAACGTATCATTGTATCCATCTTTGTCTATAATTACACTTTCTGGATTAAATCTTTTTGTATCTTCTAATTTGTCATTTATTTTCAAACACCCTGTATGGCTTATTATCAATCCTGTATATTGCATTTTACCTGTTTTTGTTTCATTCATTAATATCCAAAAATCTGCTTCTGTTAATCCGTATTCTTTTTTATCTATAATTTCTATTGCCTTTTTTCTTGCGGATTTATATTTATCACTTTGCAATACTGGAATATTTTTACCTTGTTTTGTCGAATATTCTTCTTTTTGTTCATTAAACATTTTCTAGCTCACACTCCTCATTAATTAATTCAAATACACTTGGTTCTTCTACTTCCTTTATTTCTTCTTCAATCCAATTTCCACTGAAAAACCAATCAATTGTACTTTCTATATTTTCTATTTGTTCTTGTGTCATTTCTCCATTTTTGCCTTTTGGTGTTACAGTTATTCCCAATCTATTAAGTACATATCTTTCTGCTTCTTCTTTATAAACTACTTCATCAGTAGTTATATTTCTATAACATTTCATTTTAATTCTCCTTTGACATATCTAATATTTAGTGATATACTAAAATAGATATGAATTTATATAAGTTCTTATTTTGAGTTAGTTTAAAGATTGGTAGTCGTGAACTAACTCTTTTATTTTTTCTGTAAAAACTTTTTCATTACTATATTTGTTTGAGTCAACTAATTTTTCAAGTTTATTAATTAATATATCTTTTTTCTCAAGTTCAAATCTTAATTCTTTATTTTCTTCGTTTAATACTTCTGCTTGTTTTTCCATATCACCAATTAAAATGTCTCTATTTTTTATCATTGCCTCTTGATTTTTTATTTTTCTATCTTTTTTAAATAACATTTCTTTTACACTCCTTTCTCTTTAACTTCATTTTTGCTAATGTAACTATGTGCCAGTAATAACACTTATCTAACTTGTCCATCTTTGGTACTCCTTTCTTGTAAAATTTTGTAAATTAATGTATAATACCCTCGAAAGTGAGGTTATTATGAGTAATACTGATTTTATTGCTTTATTAGCATTTTTTATATCTTTATATGGTGCCATATTATCTACATATACTGCTATAACTGAATTTTTTAGATTAAAATTATTTGCCATAAGTCAAGAAAAAAATTTTATAACGCTTACAAAATCCAATGAATATCTTGATGAATATGGGGAATACTTAAATGTTTATAAAAAACATTCTTATACTATTGGTATTCTTGTTAGAATAATTAATAAATCCAAAAATCCAACTACTATTAATGAAATAGTTTTAAATAACAAATATAAATTTGATAGTTCTTCAAATGTTGATTCGATTATTCCTACTAAATTTGAGTATATTGATAATGCCTTAATTGGACATGCATCTAAAAATTTTGAATATCCTATACTTAAGCCTTTGTGTGAAATTAAATCTTTAGACACTATTGAAGGATATCTAATTTTTAATGACATTGAAGAAATACCCACTAAATTTAATATTAAAATTTCTACTGTTCAAAAATCTAAAACTTTTCATTTTAATTTAAATATTTCTAACGATTACAGAAACGAATAATTATAAAAATTAGCATTAATATTACATTGAACCAATTAAGTATTGCTATTGTTAGTAATACTCTTTCTTTTCTATTTTGTTTTTCTGCTTCGCGAATTTCATAATCACTTATTCCATATGCCTTTAGCTCTTCTTTACGTTTTTTGGTCATCTTCTACCTCCTAATAAGTCATTCCCTGTAAGAACATCCAGTAACAAAATGTTACTCCTGCTAACCACATTGATGTATATGCTACTGCTCGTCCAATTCTCATGTATACTTTGTTTTTGTCTATTCTAAAATTCTTCCAACTTCTTTTCATTTGTTTTCCTCCTTTGATTTATTTTCCACCTATGTTATAATTTTGTCGAAAGGTGGTGATTATTATGTCTGATAATGAGATACATGATTTAGCATTAACTTCTGCTAAATATCAAATTCAATTTAATACCGATAAGTACAGATTAAATACTAATGGTTTTAACCTAATAGTCTCTGATTTATTAACCTATTATTTACAGGCCAAAAAAATTATTAAAAAAACTTTGCCTAACACAAACTAATCTTAGAATTGTTAAGTACAAACTTTGCATTTTCTAACAAGTTTAATGCATCATTATAAGTTAATTTATCTAATTCGTTTACAATGTTAGCTAATTTTGATGCATTTTCTTTTTTTAAAAAGCACATTGAACCTTCAAAAAACTCTAATATTTTTGTTTCATTCATTTGTTTTCACCTTCTTTCTAACTAAATTTTCTAATCTCATAAATATTAGATTTTCTTTTATTTAGCATTCCTTTTTCTTCAAGTGCTCTTTCTCTTTTTTGTTGATAATAATTGTCATAATCTTCTGCAAATACATATATTTTTTTTCCTCTGTTTTCATGCGGTAATTCATTCGCTATTTCATAAGCCTTATCTTTTCCGCATCCTTCTAGTTGTTTAATTTGTTGTACTGTATAATATCTTGATTTTATTTCTTCCATTTTTTCACCTTCTTTCTTTTTAGTATCGGGTTGTGGTTATTTTATTTCAGTTTTCTGAACTTTTGGTGTAAAAAAATATAATGTTAGTTCTTTTTTTAAATCAATACATAGTAATACGCATGCTCTATATATTTCTTTTGGAGAAAACTCTACATTGTTGTTTAGTTTATTACTAAGTGTTGCCTCATTCATAAGCATTGCTGTTGCAAAAGCTGTTTGTGTTCCATATATTTCTTTAATTCTTCCTCTTAATTTACTAAAGTCAAATATTATTTCTTCCTCTTGCATTTTCTTCGCCTCCTTTTTCAGTTTTCTGAACTACGATTATAATATCATTTACTTTTTTTATTGTCAATACTTTTTTATAAAAAAATTCAATTTTCTTAATTTTTTTTATAATTTTTATTGCTTTTTTCATAAAAATGAACTATAATACGCTTATGGAGGTTATTATGAAAGAAGATTTTAGTATTAGATTACAAAAAGCTATGAATATAAGAAATATTAAAGCTACTGAACTTTCAGAAAAAGCGCATATTCCTAAATCAGCAATAAGTCAATACCTTTCTGGTTTATATGAAGCTAAACAAAAAAGTATTTTTAAATTAGCAAGTGCCTTAAATGTAAGTGAAGGTTGGCTAATGGGTTTAGATGTTCCTATGGAAAAAGAAAATACTAATAACGATTTTCGTTATGCAAATCATAATGGCATTAATACAGAAGGTCTTGATGAAAATGACATTGAGGAAATAAATAGATTTGTCGAATTTATAAAAAATAAAAAGAAAAACGAAAAAAAATAAGGGGTTTTATTATGAATACTTTAGATATGTATAAAATCGCTGAGAATGAAAAAATAGACATTTTAGATTATAAATGGACAAATACTAAAGCTAGAATATTTGAAATCGATAATAACTATTATATTGTTTTAGACAACAAACAAATAAATAATAGTATTGAAGAAAAAGAAATTTTAGCTGAAGAACTTGGACATTACTATACAAATGCTTTATATTATCTTGATTCTGATAATGTACAAAAGAAAAAATGTGAATATAGAGCAATGAAGTGGGCCTACTCTGTTTTAGTTCCGCTTCAAAAATTAAAAGAAAAACTCACACAAGGTTTTAATTTGTACGAGTTAGCAGACTACTTCAATGTAGACTGTAAATATATGATAGAATGTATTAACTTCTATGTCGAAAAATACGGCGTATTAGTTTAATATAAATAAAAAAGGAATAGATGTAATCAAATCACCACAACCCGATACATTTATTCCCTACAACACTATTAAAAGTGAATGTATTAATATTATACAGAAAATACCTTCACTTTTCAATAGTTTATTAAAAATAAATTAAAGAAAATTGGAGGTATTTTTATTATGAAAGTAAGTATTAGAACAAATAAATTAAAGAAAGGAAAAAGTTACACCGTCTTTATCGACTATGGAATTGTTAACGGTAAACGAAAAAGAGAACCTCTCGAAACATTTATCAAAAAGCCAGATGCAGAAAACTACAAAGCCAAAGTACAAACAGAAATAAATAATAATACATTTATTAACATACCTGACATAACTTTTTCAGAAGCGATAGACGAATGGATGGAAAATTATGTATCAAATAACTGTGAACCCAATACCGCTTCTGGGTATAAATTAATTAATGAAAAATACTTAAAGCCTTGTTTAGGCCATATTCCTTTTAAAATTATTAGTAGTACAAAAGGTATTGACATTATTAATGATTACTATAAATATTTGAGATTTGATTTGTCTAATGAATTTGAAACAACAAAAACAGGCAAGAAAAAACAAAAGAAAAATTTATCTTATTCATCAATAGAGCATCACAAAGCCCAAATATCAGGCATATTTACATATTTTATGAATAATAAAAAGATTTCACGTAATATTTGTCTAAATACGGTTATTCCAAAAACAGAAGAAGAAAAAATGCGAGATACCGTAGTTGATAATATTGAAGATTTTGAAGATGACGAACTATATGAGGATGAAGAATTTATTACACCAGAACAAGCAATTCAAGTCTTAAATCTATTTATGAATACTTGTATGATGGTTCCAGTCTGTTTAGCAACATTTATGTCTTTAAGAAGAAGCGAAATCGCAGGACTATTAAAAAACAAAGTAGATAAAGAACATATGAAACTCACTATAAATGCTTCTCGTGTAAGATGTGGAAAACAAACTATATACAAAAAAAGAAACAAAAATAAAACTTCAACTAGAAACTTATATATTCCTAAAATAATGTTAAATGTATTAGATGCAGATGAAAAAAGACAACAAAAAAATAGAGAAATATTGGGAAATAAATATATTGAATCCAAATTTCTCTGTGTTATGGATGATGGAAAACCTATCAGAGTTGATTATATTACAGTGAAATTTAAACAAGTATTTGATAAATTCATAACAGAGCAAACTGAAATAGCAAAACAAAAAGGCGAAAAATTTAATTTTCCATATATTACACTACATAAGCTAAGGCATCTAAATATAAGTGCATTATTAGCAAATGGTGCATATCTAACAGATGTACGAGATAGTGCTGGACATTCAGATATTGAAACAACTATGCATTATACACATAATTACACAGAAGGAAAAAAAGAAATAGCAGATAAAGTTGATGAAATATATACCCCTCTTTTTTATTTAAGATAAGTCGACAACTTATCTTTTTCTATTTTATACTATATTATACTTAGTGTATGGACAAGTTTTGGACAAGTATGTACATTTTGAAATAAAATAAAAGGCTCCCAAATTAATGAAAGTCTTGATATTACTGGCTGGGGTACTGTGATTCGAACACAGGAATGTCGGAGTCAGAGTCCGATGCCTTACCGCTTGGCGATACCCCAATATAAAAGATAAATTATATACCTTTTATATTATAACAGTATAATTTAAAAATTCAAGACTTTTTCGTATTTTTCATAATTTGGACAATATTTTTCTAACATTTTATAAAAACCCTTTGCATGTGTTTTATATTTTAAATGACAATATTGATGTAAAACTATATAATCAATTATCTCTCTTTTATACATTACAACTGTTGGATCTATTATAATATTTTTACCATCGCATTTTCCAAAATCATTTTTTAATTTTTCTATTTTATAATCTTCAGGAGCAAATCCTAACATTATTCTTGTTTTTTCCATAGCTCTTTCTATTTCAACTTTGGCTATTGATTCATACATTTTTTCTATTGCTAAATCCAACATTTGTGTATTGTTCATCTTTTTATATTTGTTTTGAAGTGTTAATTTTATTGTGTCATCTTCAACATCTAGCATAGCAATTTTAACATTTTTATATACTATTTTTACTCTATAATCATTTCCAAGAACTTTTACAGGATGTCTTTCTATTACTTTTATATCATTATTTTTTACTCTTACTAAATTCATTTTTAACCCTCCAATAACAAATATTAGTTTTGCGAATTGTTGTTCGTTTTTTACTGTTGTCATTTTATAACTTTATATAAAATTTGTCAAGAGTTTTTTATATTTTTTTCAAATTTTTGTTCGTATATTTTTTTACAAAATTTAAATAAAAAAATATATTCTGTATAAGGCATGTGCAGAGCCTTTATAAGAATATATTTTTATAATCTTAAATTTTAATTACCTGTTCCCATGGCAATTCTTTTTTTCCAAAATGACCATAATTGGTTGTTTGTTTATATATAGGATTTTGCAATTGTAAATAATTTATAATTCCTCTTGGAGTTAAATCAAATTTATTGTTTATTTTATTTACAATCTCTTCTTCTGGTAATGTTGAAGTTCCAAATGTATCAACATAAACAGACACTGGTTTTGCTACTCCAATTGCATAAGCTAACTGAATTTCGCATTTTTTAGCATACCCATTTGCAACTACATTTTTAGCAATTAACCTTGCCATATAAGATGCTGACCTATCTACTTTTGTTGCATCTTTTCCAGAAAATGCACCACCACCATGTCTTGCATAGCCACCATAAGTATCTACTATTATTTTTCTTCCTGTCAAACCGCTATCTCCTAATGGTCCACCTATTACAAATCTTCCTGTGGGATTTATAAAATATTTGGTTTTATCATCTAAAAGTTCTTTAGGAACAACTGCATTTATAACATATTCTTTTATGTCTTTTTTTAATTGATCTAAATTTGCATCTTCTTTGTGCTGGGTTGATACTACTATTGTATCTATTCTTTTTGGAACACTTCCTTCATATTCTACTGTTACTTGTACTTTTCCATCTGGTCTTAAATATTCTATTATATTTTGCTTTCTAACATCTGTTAGTCTTTTTGATAATTTATGTGCTAAAGAAATTGGAAGAGGCATTAATTCTTCTGTTTCATCACATGCAAAACCGAAACATTAACCCTTGGTCACCTGCACCTTCTGACAAAATATGTTTTCCCTCTTTATCTTCTAATGACTTGTCCACACCAAGTGCAATGTCTTGAGACTGTTTTGACATATTTATTATTACTTTGCATGTTTTATAATCTATATCTGTTTTTTCATTATCATAGCCCACTTCTTTTATTGTGTCTCTTACTATTTGCTCAATATTTATATTAGCATTTGAGGTTATTTCACCTGTTATATAAATTTCACCTTTTCCTGCTACTGTTTCACATGCTACCCTTGAATTTTTATCTTGCTCTAAACATGCATCTAAAATACTATCTGATATATAATCACATAATTTGTCTGGATGCCCTTCTGTTACACTTTCTGATGTAAATAATTTTTTCATATATTTTCTTCCTTTCATTTTTTATTTTTATACTAAAAAAACCTTTATACTTATAACAAGTACAAAGGTTTTTTAATCATCATCCAAAGCGTACTTGCTTTGTCGGTATTAGCACCTAATTTAATAGGTTGCTGTGGAGTCATAAAGCCGATTCTCTCGTCCACTCTTGATAATATATATTTTTTTATTTCATTGCTTCTTCTACTGCTACTGCAACTGCAACTGTTGCACCAACCATAGGGTTATTTCCCATACCAATTAATCCCATCATTTCTACGTGTGCTGGAACTGATGAACTTCCTGCAAATTGAGCATCTGAGTGCATTCTTCCCATAGTATCTGTCATACCATATGATGCAGGTCCTGCGGCCATGTTATCTGGATGTAATGTTCTTCCTGTTCCTCCACCTGAAGCTACAGAGAAGTATTTTTTACCAGCTTCAATTCTTTCTTTTTTATATGTACCAGCAACTGGATGTTGGAATCTTGTAGGGTTTGTTGAGTTACCTGTAATAGATACATCAACATCTTCTAACCACATTATAGCTACACCTTCTCTAACATCATTTGCTCCATAACATTTTACTTTTGCTCTTTCTCCATCTGAGTATGGTATTTCTTCAACTACTTTTACTTCGTTTTTAAAGAAATCAAATTCTGTTTTTACATATGTAAATCCATTAATTCTTGATATTATTTGTGCAGCATCTTTTCCAAGTCCATTTAATATAACTCTTAATGGTTCTTTTCTTACTTTGTTTGCAGATTTTGCAATTCCTATAGCTCCTTCTGCTGCTGCAAAACTTTCATGTCCTGCTAAAAATGCAAAACATTTTGTTTCTTCTGATAATAACATTGCTCCTAAATTTCCATGTCCAAGTCCAACTTTTCTAACATCTGCAACAGAACCAGGTATACAAAAAGCTTGTAATCCTTCTCCAATTGCTCTAGCAGCATCTGCAGCTTTTGTGCAACCTTTTTTTATTGCTATTGCAGCTCCTAATGTATATGCCCATGCTGCATTTTCAAAACATATTGGTTGTACTCCTTTTACTATTTCATATGGATTAAATCCTTTATCTGTACAGATTTTTAATGCCTCTTCAAAATCTTTTATTCCGTATTTTTCCATTACTGGTTTAATTTGTTCAATTCTTCTTTCATAACTTTCAAATGTTACTGCCATTTTTTATTCCTCCTTGATTTTTTTAATTATTTTATAATTTGAAAATCTGCTTTTATATCTTATTAAAATTGATTAAAATTAGTAAAATAAGCAGATTACTGATTTTTATCAATTTTTTATGCTTCTCTTGGGTCTATTTTTTTAACTGCTTCATCAAATCTTCCGTATTTTCCTGATGCTTTTTCAATTGCTTCTTTTGGATCTATTCCGGCTTTAATATTATCCATCATTTTTCCTAAATGAACATATTTATAACCAATAATTTGATCATCTTTGTCTAATCCTAATTCTACTATGTAACCTTCTGCTAAATTTAAGTATCTTGGTCCTTTTAATGAACTTGAATAAATTGTTCCAACTTGTGACGTATGACCTTTTCCTAAGTCTTCAAGTCCTGCTCCTACTGGAAGACCTCCTTCTGAAAATGCTGTTTGTGTTCTTCCATATACTATTTGTAAGAATAATTCTCTCATAGCTGTATTTATAGCATCACAAACTAAGTCTGTATTTAATGCTTCTAATATTGTTTTTCCTGTTAATATTTCTCCTGCCATAGCTGCTGAGTGTGTCATTCCAGAACATCCAATTGTTTCTATTAATGCTTCTTGAATAATTCCGTCTTTTACATTTAATGTTAATTTACATGCTCCTTGTTGTGGTGCACACCAACCAATTCCGTGTGTTAAACCTGATATATCTTTAATTTCTTTTGCTTGAACCCATTTTCCTTCTTCTGGTATTGGTGCTGGACCATGGTCTACACCTTTTGCTACTTTACACATTCCTTCTAATTCTTTTGAATAAATCATTTTTAATTGCTCCTTCCAAATTTATATTATATATTAATCATCTTCCGACATTAGAATCTGATTTTTACTTTTTTTAGTATTTTTGCTTGCTACGTATTCTACATTTTGTGTACTTTCATAATCTTCGGTGTCAAAATCAACTATATTTTTTACATCTTTAATATATATTTGTTCTTCATACTCTTCTGTTCTTATTAAACTTTTTTGTCCATTATAGTATTTTTTTAAAATTTCCTTGTCTTCTTTATTTACCTTTTCAATCCCTTGATTTAAGTATTTGCTCCTCCAAATTATATGTCTTTGGTAACTGTCATATTCACAGTTTTGTAGATCTTCATAATCATATTTAATATGAAATCTCATATTTTTTATTGAAATTGTAAGGTTACTCCATGTTCTTTCTTTTTCAATTTTTTTAAATTCTTCTCTAAGTTCTTTTATTTTACTGTATAGAAGATCTACAAGCCTTAAATATTCTGCTTCTTCTAGATTGAATTTTGCAGGTATTTCATATACATTTATAGGATTTTTTCTAAGTATTCCTTTTGGTATATAGTAGAAAAATAATTCCCCTGTTTCTATACTTCCAAATCTTTCTATTACTGATGCATATAAATATAGTTCATCCCATTTTTCTGGAATCATATAAAATATCTTTTTTTGAATATCTTCATATATTTCCTTTATCTTTTTTGTGGTTTTTAACATTTTTTCCTCTTATTTTCTTATTAATAAACTTTCTCCAGTCATTTCTTCTGGTTTTTTAAGATTCATTAAATCAAGCATTGTTGGTGCTAAATCTGCTAATTTACCATTTTCTTTTAAGTTTAATGTTTCATCTGGTGTTACAAGTATTATTGGAACAGGATTTGTTGTGTGTGCTGTATGTGGTTCTCCTGTTTTATAATCTATCATTTGCTCTGCATTTCCATGGTCTGCTGTTATAATTAAATTTCCTTGTTTTTCTTCTACTAGTTTTACAATTTTACCAACACATTCGTCTACTGCTTCTACTGCTTTTATTGCTGCTGGTAAACTTCCTGTATGTCCTACCATGTCTGTATTTGCAAAGTTTAATATTATACAATCATATTTATCGTTTGATATTGCTTCTAGCACTTTGTCAGTTACTTCATATGCACTCATTTCTGGTTTTTGGTCATATGTTTCTACCTTTGGAGATGGTACTAATATTCTGTCTTCTCCCTCATATTGTTTTTCTTCCCCTCCATTAAAGAAAAATGTAACATGTGCATATTTTTCTGTTTCAGCTATTCTTAATTGTGTATATCCTAATTTACTTACATATTCTCCAAATGTATTAACTAATGGTTCTTTTTTGAATGCTATTTTTACATTTGGCATTGTTTCATCATAACTTGTGAAACAAACATAATATAAATCTAGTCCTTTTTTAGTTTCAAATCCGTCAAAGTTGTCATCTACTAAAGCTCTTGTAATTTCTCTTGCTCTATCTGGTCTAAAGTTAAAGAATATTACAGAGTCATTTTTACTTATTGTTGCAATTGGTTCATTTCCATTGCATATTAATGTTGGTTCTACAAATTCATCAAATGTTTCTTTTTGGTATGAATCTTCTATTGCTTTTACACTACTTGATTCTTTATTTCCTTCTCCAAGTACTAATGCATCATAGCATTTTTTAACTCTTTCCCATCTTTTGTCTCTGTCCATTGCATAAAATCTTCCTGATATACTTGCAATTTTTCCTACACCTTTTTCTTTCATTTTGTCTTGTAATTTTAAAATATAATTTTCTGCTGATGCTGGTGGTGTATCTCTTCCATCTAAAAAGCAATGTACATACACATCTTCAAAGTCTCTTCTTTTAGCAAGTTCTAAAAGTGCATATAAATGTCTTATATGACTATGAACTCCACCATCTGAAACTAATCCTAAAATATGAAGTTTTGTATGATTTTTCTTACAATTATCAATTGCTCCTATTAATTCTGCATTTGAAAAGAAATCACCATCTTTTATTGATTTTGTTATTCTTGTTAATTCTTGGTATACTATTCTTCCAGCTCCGATATTTGTGTGCCCTACTTCAGAATTTCCCATTTGTCCTTCTGGTAATCCAACATGTAGTCCACTTGTAAATATGTCTGTATTTGGATATTTTTTCATTAGTCTATCAATATTAGGTGTTTTTGCAAGTTGTATTGCATTACCATCCTTATTTTTATTATCTCCAAAACCATCTAATATCATTAGCATTGTTAATTTGTCTTTCATATTTCTACCTTCCTTTTTTTGCTATTTATTATAATTTACTATTTTTGAAAATTCATCTGGCTTTAGACTTGCTCCTCCAACTAGGCCTCCATCTATGTCTGACATTTCAAATAGTTCTTTTGCATTTGATGATTTAACACTTCCGCCATATTGTATTATAACTCTATCAGACACGTTTTGTCCATAGATTTGACAAATTTTGTCACGAATTGACTTTATAGCTTTTTGTGCATCTTCACTTGTTGCTGTTTTTCCTGTTCCTATTGCCCATATTGGTTCATAAGCTATTATTGTATTTGCAACTTGTTCATCTGTTAAACCTTCTAAAGCAAGTTTTGTTTGATTTGTTATTATATCTATTGTTGTTCCTTCATCTCTTTGTTCCAATGTTTCCCCAACACATACTATTGGTTTTAATCCATTTTCAAATGCTGCTTTTATTTTTTTATTTACTGTTTCATCTGTTTCATTAAAATATTGTCTTCTTTCTGAATGTCCAATTATTACATATTCTACATTAATTGATTTTAACATTTTGGCAGATATTTCTCCTGTATATGCACCTTTTTCTTCAAAATGCATATTTTGTGCACCTATTTTTATATTTGTACCTTGTACTGTTAGTAGTGCATAAAATAGATCTGTATATGGAACACATAGTATTACTTCATTTTTAGTGTCTTTAACAAGTGGTGCTAAATCTTCTATAAATTTCATAGCTTCATTTGGAAGCATATTCATTTTCCAGTTTCCAGCAATTACTTTTTTTCTCATTTTTATCTCTCCCTTGCATTTAATGTTTTTTTATAGATATAATTATTTATCTAATAAGCATTCTATTCCTGGTAATTTTTTTCCTTCTAAGAATTCTAATGATGCTCCACCACCTGTTGATATATGAGTCATTTTGTCAGCTAATCCTGCTTTTTCAACTGCTGCTGCTGAATCTCCTCCACCTATTATAGTTGTTGCATCAATTTTTGATAATGCTTTTGCAATTTCGTTTGTTCCAATTGCAAATTGATCAAATTCAAATAAACCTAAAGGTCCATTCCATA
>OJME01000567.1_pt1 | contig 33272 bp, 28 predicted proteins | sample 1597151 | NCBI WGS metagenome assembly OJME01 (sample SAMEA2452118, study PRJEB22498) | human gut metagenome | biome: human feces; feature: human gut; material: feces | place: Australia | collected 2012
ATCGAACCGGCACGGTTTATTCAACCGCAGGATTTTAAGTCCTGTGCGTCTACCAATTCCGCCACATCTGCATTTATTTTAGAATTGGATTTTCTCTCTCCTTACAACAATTGTTATTATAATATGGCAAACACAATTTGTCAATACCTATTTTAATATTTTTAAAATTTTTAGAGGAATATTTTATAGACCTCTAAAAATTTTATTATTTTTTAATTATTCACCTGTACCTGTTCCATCAAATGGAATAAATTTATTTACTATACTTTCTGGTTGTATATCTTCTGCTCTAAACATTTTAAATGATGTATTTATTTTATTTTCAACTAATTGTTCTACTTCTTCTTGACTTGCATGTTCTGCTAATACTAGCTCACTTACTAATATTTGTTTAGCATTATTTAACATTTTCTTTTCGCCTGTAGATAAACCTTTTTCTTTTTGTTTAAAACTTAAGTTTCTTACTACGTCTGCAATTTCATAAATGTCTCCACTCTTCATTTTATCCATATTATCTCTATATCTTTTGTTCCAATTTTTATCCATTTCAGTTTCATCTTGCTCTAATACACTGATTACCTTTTCTGCTGAACTTTTATCTATAATATTTCTTACTCCAACTTCTTCTGCCTTTGCTGTTGGTACCATTACCTTAACTTCTCCTGGCATCTTTAATATGTAATAAGATTGTTTCTCCCCTAAAATATCTTTTTCTTCTATTGAATCAATTACCCCTGCACCATGCATAGGATAAACTATTTTGTCTCCTACATTAAACATGTAAGTCAACTCCTTTCAGCATTATATATTTTTCGGCGAAAAAAGATAATAAAGTTATTATAAAATTATGTTTTAAAATAACTTTATTGGATTTTTTAACCATATTTATTATACAATAAAAAAGGGCAAAAGTCAAAGCCCTTTTTCTCTATTTTTTATGTATATTTCCATCTAACCCCTCTTGGTTCTAAGCATACATGGATTATAAATTTTTCAAGATTTTTTTATTTATTAGTTGACCCAAATCCTCCTACTCTTTCTCCTTCTGCAACATCATCATCTGTAACAAAGTATTTTTGGAATATTCCTTGTCCTATTGCATCTCCTTTTTTTACTATTGTATCCTCATCTTTTATATTGTAAAATGCAAACATTATATGTCCATCATTGTCTGGATTTTCATAATAATCTTTATCAACTACTCCTACACTATTAGCTAATATTAGTCCTTTTTTCTTTGGATTAGAGCTTCTATTATATAACATTAAAGCTTCATCATCTTGCATATATGCTTTTATACCTGTTTTTACCAATGTTGGATTCATTCCCTTTTTAAAGCTTGGTATAACTACATCTTCAGCGGCTTCAATATCATATCCTGCTGAATATTTTGTTTTTCTTTTTGGTAGATTAATTCCTTCATTTTCAAATCCTTTTGCAACTTCAAAACCTCTAATTTTTTCCATTTTCTATTTCATCCTTTCTTTTTAGACATAAATTAGATTAAATATTTTTTGTTTAAGTTTATGTCCTTTTTATATAACAAATAGATTTTTTCACAAGTCTAGAAATTTGTCAATAGTAACATTATTTTTTTGACAAAATATAATATATTATATCATTACATTTATTTAAGGTGATTTTATGAATTATAATATAGATAAATTAACTAATCTTCCTTTAAATATTAAAGGAAGGATTCAAAATATAGATTGTAGCCCTGTTACCAAAAGACGTTTATTAGATTTAGGATTAGTAAAAAATACATTTATTACTCCAATTTTAAATAGTCCTTCTAATGGAATTAAAGCATATTGGTTTAGAAATTCTTTAATATCTATTCGTACTGAAGATGCTTCTAATATTTTTGTTGATTTTTAGTATGTAACATTTTTATGTATTTTTCATATTATAAATAAAAAATTGGAGGTGTTTGTATGAATTTTACAATCACTTTAGCTCGGCAACCCTAATGTTGGAAAATCTACTATTTTTAATAATTTAACAGGAATGCATCAACACACTGGTAATTGGACTCGGAAAAACTGTTGGTAATGCCACTGGTATTTGTAACTTTAAAAATAATACTTTTACATTTGTTTACATTCCTGGTACATATTCAATTATATCTAATTCTGAAGAAGAAGAAATTGCTCGTAATCATATTTGTTCTAATAATTCAGATGCTACTGTTGTAGTAGTTGATGCTACTTGTTTAGAAAGAAATTTGAATTTGGTATTTCAAATTATGGAAATAACACCTAATGTTATTCTTTGTGTAAATTTATTAGATGAAGCTAAAAAGAAAAAAATTAGAATTGATTTTAAAAAACTTTCCAAATTACTTGGTATTCCGGTAGTAGGAACTATTGCAAGAAAAAAGCATACACTTGATAATTTAATGAATACTATTTTAAAAGTTTGTAAAAAGGAAATTATTCCTAAGCCCATACCAGTTGATTATTCAATTGAAACAGATTGCTCCTCTAGCAAAATAACTGATTTAAAATCTGATACTTCTGTTGAACTAGCTTCTGATAAAAATGATGATATTATTATTTCTGCAATTATGAAACATGCTGAAAAAATATGTAAAGAAGTTTGTACTTTTGAAGATTCTACATATTCAAAAAGAGATAGAAAAATTGATAAAATATTAACATCTAAGATATGGGGATTTCCTATCATGTTACTATTTTTAGGATTAATCTTTTGGATTACAATTGTTGGTGCAAATTATCCTTCTCAGGCATTATTTATGATGTTTAGTTGGATTCAAGAAAAATTAGTATTTGTAGCTAATTATTTGCATTTTCCAAGTTGGCTTTCCAGTATGTGCATAAATGGTATTTATCAGACATTAACATGGATTATTGCGGTAATGCTTCCACCTATGGCTATATTTTTTCCATTATTTACTTTTATGGAAGATTTAGGATACTTACCTAGAATTGCATTTAATATGGATGGATTTTTTAAGAAATGTTGCTGTAATGGAAAACAAGCAATAACTATGTGTATGGGATTTGGTTGTAATGCTGCTGGTGTAACTGGATGTAGGATTTTTAGTTCTCCTAGGGAAAAATTAATTGCAATTTTAACCAATAACTTTGTTCCTTGTAATGGTAGATTTCCATTTTTAATTTCTGTTGCAACCATATTTGTCGCAGGTTCTATGAATGGTATTGGAGCTTCTATTGTATCTACACTTGCAGTTATTTTAGTAATTTTACTCGGAATTTTTTGTACATTATTAGTATCTAAAATTCTTTCTAAGACAATTCTAAAAGGTATGCCTTCTTCGTTTATTTTAGAATTACCACCTTACAGGAAACCTCAATTTGGCAAAATATTTATCCGTTCAATTTTTGATAGAACTATTTTTGTACTTGGCAGAGCCATTTGTGTTGCAGCTCCTGCTGGTCTCATTATTTGGCTATTTGCAAATATTGGAATAGATGGCACAAGTTTGCTTTCAATTGTGGCTAATTTTCTTGAACCTTTAGCCAGACTTATGGGATTAGATGGATATATTTTAACTGCTTTTGTTTTTGGTATTCCTGCAAATGAGATTGTTTTACCTATTATTCTAATGTGTTATCTTGGTGGTACTTCACTAGTAAATTTAGATGATACTTTTTCTATTGGTCAAATTTTAGCTAATAATGGCTGGACTTTATTAACTGCTCTTAATGTTATGATTTTTACTTGTTTACACTTTCCTTGTGCTACTACTTTACTTACAATAAAAAAAGAAACTGGTAGTTGGAAATGGGTTGGTCTAAGCTTTATCTTGCCTACACTTTGTGGCATCATAATTTGTATGTTTACTACATTAATTTATAATATTATAGTTTGACTGATAGTCTGTTGGTTCGAGTCCAACACGAGGAGTCAAATTAAATTTATTTAATAATATGAATAAATATTAATAGTCTTATGCATTTTTTATAACTACATTTTATTAAACAATAAAAAAGCAAAAGTCCGATTTTTTAATCGTATTTCTGCTTTTTATCATTGTTTATGCTGATTATGGTAGATTAAAGTGCAAATAAGTTTTTTTCTTTTTATAGCTTAAATCTCTATTGTGGAAAATTAGTCATTTAATAATATTGTTAATCACATTATCTATATTCTTCCGTTTTCCAAATCCTCTACAAATTTTTCTTTTATCTCTGTTGGTAATAACAATAAATTTTTAATTTCACTTTCTTTTATAATTTCTGGTAAATATTCTCCACTATCTATATATTTAGGATCATTGTTAAATTCTGGTCCATCACCTGTTCCAAATTCTCCTTCTACATATTCACATAAGAAAAATATTTCTTTTTGATTGAATTTTTCTGATTTCATTTCATATAATTTTTTTATTGGCTTTATTGTTATTCCAAATTCTTCTTTTATTTCTCTTATTACACCCTCTTCTGGAGTTTCCCCTTTTTCTAGTCCTCCTCCTGGGAATGTGTAATATTCTTGATAATCTTTTCTTTTTATTACATTTTTTCTATGCATAAATGCATATCCACCATTTATTTTTATTATTCCTGCAACTCTAACTCTTTCTTCCATTTTTTCTTCATTCCTTTCACGTTTTTCACTTATATATTATCACTATTTTAATTTTTTTTCTATATTTTGTATCATTCTTATTTAATAGTGGTATAATTTTATTGATATTCACAAAAGATTGGAGTTGATAAAATTGGCAAATACTAAAGAAGAAGTAGATGTCGCAAAAATGTATGGCGAAGAATGTACTTTGCCTAGAGATGAATTTATTAAAAATTATAAGGTTAATCCAAATGGATTATCTGATACTCAAGCAACCAAGAGAATTGAAAAACTTGGATTAAATGAGATTAAGCAAGCAAAACCTAAAAGATGGTACAGCTATTTTCTAGATAGTTTGTTTTCACCATTTAATTGTATTTTATTAGGAATTGTTGCAATTTTATGTTATACAGATGTTTACTTGCCTGAAACACCTAGTTATGCAAATATTATTGTTATAGCTATTTTAGTTACAGCAAGTACATTGTTAGACTTTTTTGAAGAATATCGTTCTAACAAAGCTGCTGAACAATTAAAGCAATTAGTTGCAACAACTACATCTGTAATAAGAAATGGTAAAGAAGTTCAAATACCTATTAAAGAAGTAACTTTAGGTGATATTGTTACTCTTTCAGCTGGTAGTATGATTCCAGCTGATTTAAGAATTATTGAATCCAAAGATTTATATGTTGGTCAATCAGCTTTAACAGGTGAATCTGATAGTGTTAAAAAATCAGTCGAATCTGAACTTTTTATTAATGATTTAGATAGCATATCAGATTTAGATACAATTTGTTTTATGGGCACTAATGTTATTTCTGGAAGTGCAAAAGGTGTTGTTATAAAAACAGCTGATTCTACATATTTTGGAAAAATTGCTCATACACTAACACAAGGAAAACCCAAAACTGCATTTCAAAAAGGAATTGAAAATATTAGTAGATTATTGATTAAATTTATGTTGGTATTAATTCCTATTGTATTTTTACTAACGGCTTGGAAGCATAGTGCAATTACTGCATTTACATTTGCTGTTGCAATTGCAATTGGAATTACCCCTTTGCTATTACCTGTTATTTTATCTTCAAGTTTATCAAAAGGTGCTGTACGAATGTCTAAGAAAAAAACTATTGTAAAGAAATTAGACTCTATACAAAACTTTGGTGCTATGAACATTTTATGTACTGATAAAACAGGGACTTTAACAGAAGATAAAATTGTGTTAGAAAAATATTTAAATATTAAAGGTGAAGAAGATTTAAGAGTTTTAAAACATGCCTTTCTTAACGCATTTTTTCAAACAGGTTTAAAGGGAAATATTGATGAAGCTGTTATAAAAAGAGGAATTGAAAATGGTCTAGGAAATTTTAGAGAAACATATAAAAAGGTGGACGAAATTCCTTTTGATTTTGCTCGTAGACGTTTGTCTGTAATTGTTAGTGATGGTTCTAAAAAGCAAATGATTACAAAAGGTGCTGTTGAGGAAATTTTAAATATTTGTACACTTGTTGACAACGATGGTCAAGTTGAACCTATTACAAAATCTATAAAAGACAATATTAGAAAAATTAGTCGTAAATTAAATGAAGATGGCTTAAGAGTTGTAGCTGTTTGTCAAAAAAATGATATTTTGCAAAACGAGACATTTGATGTTAGTGATGAAAAAAATATGGTATTACTTGGTTTTATTGGATTTTTAGATCCTCCAAAAGAATCTGCAAAAGAATCTATTAAAAAATTAAATCAGGCTGGTATTAGAGTTATTGTACTTACAGGTGATAATGCAGAAGTTACAAAATGTATTTGCTCAAAAGTTGGAATAAATTCAAATAAAATAGTTCTTGGAACTCAATTAGATAAACTTTCTGACACTGCTGTACTTAGATTATTGAAGAAAACTAACATTTTTGCTAAATTGTCTCCTATTCAAAAAGCTAGAATTGTAAGACTTTTAAAAGATGCAGGAAATATTGTTGGATATATGGGTGATGGTATTAATGATAGTCCTTCACTTACAAATTCAGATGTAGGAATTTCAGTTGATACAGCGGTTGATATTGCCAAAGAATCTGCTGATATAATTCTGTTAGAAAAAGATTTAAATGTTTTATTAGATGGTGTTTCTGAAGGTAGACGTACATTTGTAAACTTAATGAAATATATAAAATTAGCAACAAGCTTTAATTTTGGAGAGGTTATGTCTGTTATTATTGCTAGTGCATTACTTCCATTTTTGCCTGAAACACCTATCCAATTACTTGTTGAAGGTCTATTATATGACTTTGGTCAAATGACTCTACCTTTTGACCATGTTGATAAAGAAGATTTACAAAAACCTAAAAAGTTAGATATAAAAAGTCTAAAACATTTCATGTTTTTCTGGGGACCTTTAAGTTCTTGTTTTGATATGGTTGTTTTTGCTTGTTTATGGTTTTTCTTTAATATACGAGAAGCTGCTTTATTCCAAACAATTTGGTTTAGTTATAGCATAGTTTCTAACTTGGTTGGGATGCATATTATTAGAACTGCAAAATTACCATTTATACAAAGTAATGCACATAAAGCTGTTTATATTTCTTCTATATCTTTGATTATAATTGGTCTATTAGTACCATTTACTGGGTTAGGAGCTATGATAGGTTTAGTGCCTATGCAATTTTCTGATATAGTTCTTATATTTGGTGTTACTTTCTTATATTGTATTGTTGCAATATTTGCTAAAAAAGTTTATCTAAAAAAATATAAAGAATGGATTTAATTATAAAATAATTCATTAATAAAAATTGTTTATATATATTATGTTATAACCCTAAGTATAATTAAATAAATATATTATGAATGTGAATGGAGAATAAATTAGAAAATATTAAAATAGCTAAATGAGGGAACCCAAACTTGTTTTGGGAAGTATCATTTAGCTATTTTTAGATTTTATATTTGTTCGTATTGAACCGAATAATATATATATTTATTTAATTATACTTCGGGTTTCTAATACTAATACAATGCAATTTATAAACTGACTTTTTCTTCTCCAACAATTTCTTTTAGCAAATTTAAAATTTCATCTGTCAAATATATTTGTCCACAAGGCTTACATTCTTCGCCTACCTGAATTTGAACATTTATGTTGTTTCTATCACCGCAAAAATATCTTAAAAATCCTCTAAGTTTGTCTTTTTCTTCTTCAGTTGCATCTGTAATATTTATTGTTAATATTCTTTGTTTTTGTTCTCCAAAGTCTTTTATATCATTTGCAATAATAGTTGTTCTATCATCTTCTCTGATACTTAATCGTCCTTCTACCATTACAATGTTTTCTTCTACTAGACTTTTTCCTGCTTTTATATAAGCATTTTCAAATACAATTATTTCTGCAACTCCATATAAATCTTCAATTGTTACAAATGCCATTATTTTGTTATTTTTAGTGTATTTCTTTTTAATTGAAGTTATTATTCCAGCATATTTTATTTGTTGGCCATCTTTGTATTTTAACTTTTCAGTTACTTGGCCTTCTTCATTCATATTACTGTTCATTTGGTTATCTATTTTTCTTAATTCCATTGTGTTTATATTTGTTTGTTTTTCAATTTGCTCTCTTAGTTTTTGAAGTGGATGTCCTGATATATAAATTCCTAACATTTCTTTTTCTAATGATAGTAATTCTTTTGTTGGTAATTCATTGTGTTCTTCAAATTTATATTTTATTTCATTTAATTCGTCTTTTTGTTCTTGAGTTCCCATGTCAAACATTGATACTTGACCTGCTAGACCTTTTTTCTTTTCACTTTGAATACTGTCTATTATATTTTCAAATGATGCTAATAGTGTACTTCTTGTTTGTTCAAATTCGTCAAATGTTCCTGCTTTTATTAAACTTTCTACACATTTTTTGTTTACCGCTTCGTCCGCAATTCTCTCACAAAAATCTGTAAATCCTTTGTATTTTCCATTTTTTTCTCTTTCTTCAACTATTTTTTGAACTGGTACTGTTCCAACATTTTTTATACTACCCAAACCAAATCTTATTGCAAATTGAGCCTTTTTATTTAAATCTTTTTCATCTTTTTGATTTTTTTCATTATTGTCTAAATTTTTCGAATTTTCTTCTATTTTTTCAACTGTAAATTTGCTGTAACTGTGATTTATATCTGGCTTTAATATTTGTATTCCTAATGATTTGCACTCATCAATATATTGAGGAATTTTATCTAAATTTCCCAAAAAGCTATTTAATGTTGCAGCCATAAATTCTGCTGGATAATATGCTTTCAAATAAGCTGTTCTATATGCTACTACTGCATAACAAGCTGCATGACTTTTGTTAAATGCATATTTTGCAAATTCCGCCATTTCATCAAAAATCTTGTTAGCTGATTCAGCATCTATTCCATTCCTTACACAACCTGGAACTATTACATTTCCATTTTCATCGACTTGGCCATTTATAAACACTTCTCTTTCTTTTGCCATTACATCAAGTTTCTTTTTACCCATAGCACGTCTAACTAAATCTGCTCTACCTAATGAATATCCGGCTAAATCACGAACTATTTGCATTACTTGTTCTTGATAAACCATACAACCATAAGTTACATTTAGTATAGGCTCTAGTCTAGGGTGTGTATATTCATTATGACCTGGATTTTGTTTGCCTCTTATATAACGTGGTATCTGGTCCATTGGACCTGGTCTATATAAAGACACCCCTGCAATTAAATCTTCCAAACAGTCTGGTTTTAGTTCTTTCATGAAATTTGTCATACCTTGAGATTCAAATTGGAATATTCCACAAGATTTGCCCTCTTGCCACAATTTATACACTTTTGGATCTGCCATATCTTTGTCAAATTCTACAGTTATTCCCCTATTTTTCTTTACTAAATCCATCGTGTCTTTTATAACTGTTAATGTCCTTAAACCTAAGAAGTCCATTTTTAATAATCCTAACTCTTCTAATGTTGTCATTATATACTGTGTTGATATCTGGTTATCACGCACATACAAAGGAACATACGTATCTACTGGATCTTTTGTAATAACTATTCCACAAGCGTGTGTTGATGTTTGCCTTGGCATTCCCTCTAGCCCCATTGCTATATCTAAAACTTTTTTTACAGTTTCGTCTGTATCATATTTTTCTTTTAATTCTTTATTTTGTTCTAATGCTTTTTTTATTGTTATATGTAATTCATTTGGTATCATTTTAGCCAACATATCAGCCTCTGAATATGGTACATCAAGGACTCTTGCTACATCTCTTATTACCATTTTAGCTGCCATTGTTCCAAATGTTATAATCTGTGATACATGGTCATGCCCATATTTTCTTGCTACATAATCTATTACATCTTGTCTATGTTCATAACAAAAATCAACATCAAAATCAGGCATACTTATTCTTTCTGGATTTAAAAATCTTTCAAAAAGCAAACCATATTTCATTGGGTCAATATCTGTTATTTCTATTGCATAAGCAATTATTGAACCTGCACCAGAACCACGACCAGGTCCTACTGGTATATCGTGTGTTTTAGCATAAAATATGAAATCCCACACTATTAGAAAATAGTCTACATACCCCATTTTCTTTATAATTCCTAATTCATATTCTGCTCTTTCTAATACCTCTTTACTTGGATTTTCTCCATATCTTTTTCTTATACCATCATCACAAAGTTTCTTAAAATAATCATAATGTGTTGGATATTCTGGTGGTACTTCATAATTGGGTAATATTGTATGTCCAAATTCAAATTCAACATTGCATTTTTCTGCTATTTTTACAGTATTTTCAATTGCATCTGGAAATGCTTTAAAATAGTCTGACATTTCTTCTGGAGATTTTACATATAACTCGTCTGTATCAAACCTCATTCTGTCAACATCACTCATTCTTTTTCCTGTTTGAATACATAATAAAACTTCGTGATTATATGCATCTTCTTTTTTTAAATAATGTGCATCATTTGTTGCAACTATTGGTATATCTAATTTTCTAGCTAATTGTATCAATTTTTGGTTTGCCAATACTTGCTCTTGTAACCCATTATTTTGAATTTCTATATAATAATCTTCTCCAAATACTCTTTTGTGCCATAAAGCAATTTCTTCAGCCTTTTCATTATTTCCATTTAATAAGGCTTGATTTACAGCACCTGCTAGACAAGCACTTAAACAAATTAATCCTTCATGATATTTTTCTAATATTTCTAAATCTATACGAGGTTTGTAATAATATCCATCAACAAACCCTAATGATACTAATTTACTTAGGTTTTTATAGCCTTCATTATTTTTGGCAAGCAAAATCAAGTGATTATATTTATTATCAATACCTGGTTCTTTGTCTAATCTGCTTCGTGGTGCAACATATACCTCACACCCTATAATTGGCTTAATTCCTTCTTTTTTACAAGCCTTATAAAAATCAATTGCTCCATACATAACACCGTGGTCTGTTATTGCCATTGCATCCATTCCAAGTTCTTTTGCTCTTACTGGTAAATCTTTTATTCTATTTGCTCCATCTAATAAACTAAATTCACTATGTATGTGTAAGTGTACAAATTTTGACATCCGCTTCTCCTTCTATATATTTTTATGCTTCTACCCATACTGATGTAGATTTTTCATTTACTTTAAATATTCCATATCCTTCTTCATTTATTGTTACTTCATCTTCACAATTTTCTAAGCTATCTATAAACTTACTTCCTGCAAATTGTGTTCCTATATACATTGTTTTTTCTCCAGCAGAACCATTTGAAATTACTACTGCTAAACCTGATTGAAGATGTTCGTCATCTCCTTCTCTTGTCCAACCAATCATATGTGGATTATCAAAATAATCGTGTTGCTCTCCATAAGATTTCTCTTTTCTTAATTCTATTAAAGTTTGTAATCCTTTCATTGGTTCTATGTTATCATGTGGTATTCCATAAAAATCTCCATAAAATACACAAGGATATCCTGCATTACGTAATAATATCAAGCTATATGCTGCTTGCTTGAACCATTGTGATATAAAACTTGCTAATGCTTGTCCTGGCTGTGTGTCATGATTATCTACAAATGTTACCGCTTTACTTGAATTTTCTTTTGCCAATGTATGTTCAAATATTTGTGTCAAATCATAATTTTCGTTATTTGATGCATTTGATAAATTATAATGTAATGGCACATCAAATAATGAAATTTCTCCTTCTGTTTCTGTTATATATCTATGTAATTTAGAAACATCTCCGCTCCAATATTCTCCAACTGTAAACAATTCTTTTTTAGTATTTTCTCTTAAAGTTTTCAACCATTGTTTATAAAAATCTGCATTTATATGTTTTACAGCATCTAATCTTAAACCATTGATTTTTGTTGTTTCTACATACCATTTTCCCCATTTATTACACTCTTCCACAACTTCTGGGTTTGAAAAATCGATATCTGCTCCCATTAAATAATCATAATTTCCATATTCTTCGTCAACAGCTGCATTCCATTCTTTATTTTGAAATTTAAATATTGCGTGTTCTTTTGATTTTTCGTCATAGTCTATTCCGTCAAAATGTGTCCAGTTCCATTCAAAATCTGAATATTTATGTTTTCTTCCTGGAAAAGTAAATTTTGTTGCAACCCTTACCGTCTCTTGTCCTGATGTCAATATATTATGATTACCCCAATCTACTTTTGTTGCTGGAATTGTTTGTAACATATCTGCTCCCATTTTGTGATTTAATACTATATCTGCATATGCTTCTATTCCATTTTGATTTAATACTTGAATACAATTTAAGTATTCTTCTTTTGAACCATATTTAGTTTTAATTGTTCCTTTTTGTTCAAACTCTCCTAAGTCATATACATCATATACTCCATAACCAACTTCATCTTTTCCGCCTACTCCTTTAAATGCTGGTGGTAGCCATAATGCTGTTATTCCCATATCTGCTAATTTTTCAGCTTTTTGTGATATTTCGTTCCATAAATTTTGATTGCAATTCATATACCACTCAAAATATTGCATTATTATTCCATTTATTTGTTTCATTTTGTTTATTTCATCTCCAAATTTTTTCTAATTATATCACAAAATATTTAATAAACAAACTCTTACTTCACTATTTGACTTATTTTTTTGTTTCTATTATAATTGCGTTGTTACCAGTCAGTTTTACTATGTCTTATACGGAAAAATCAAATAATATATATTGATTTTTTAATAATATGACTAGTAACACTACCTTTAACAGAAAGAAGTGATTTTATGAATTTTAAATTTGAAAGAAAAATAAATTATTATGAAACAGATAGAATGGGAGTTGTGCATCATTCTAATTATATTCGTTTTTTGGAAGAAGCTCGTTGTAGCATGATGGATGCCTATGGAATTCCTTATGCCGAGTTGGAAAAAAGAGGTTTTATGATACCTGTATTAGGTGTAAATGTTAATTTTAAACATCATGTTACTTTTAATGATATTATAATTGTTAAACCATTTGTTAAAGAATTTAATGGTGTTAGATTAACAATTGGATATGATGTAACAGATAAAGCTACTGGAAATGTTGTTTTAACTGGTGAAACTAAACATTGTTTTACAACCAATAGATTAAAACCAGTTAGATTGCAAAAAGTTGCTCCTGATTATTATGAAAAATTTATGGAAATGAAAAAATAGATTTTTTATATAAAGCCTTTTATTTCCCTATATTTTGTGATACAATGTAGGCGATTTTAAGAAAAATTTGTCAAAAGATAAAATAGGAGGAAGAATTATGGAATTTAATAGATGTAGTAGATGTGGAAGTTTTTACGTATCAGCTGGTAATGTATGCCCAAAATGTAGTCAAAAAGATGGTCTTGAATTTTCAACATTTAAATCTTATATTCAAGAAAATGGGTTTGAAAATTCATTAGATACTATTTCTAACCAAACTGGAATATCAATAAAAAACTTAAACCGTTTTGTTGGATATCCTGAATTTAAAGAATATAAAAAAGATTATCAAGCTAACATGAAAAACTTAAATCCAGATATTGGTTTTAATGGAATAACACTTAATTAGGAAAGGATTTTATTTATGAAAAATGTTATAGATTTACTTAACGAAAGAAATTATATTGAACAAATTACACACCCACAAGAGTTAAAGGAATATTTAGAAAATAATAAAGTTTCTTTTTACATTGGTATTGACCCTACTGCTGACAGCCTTCATGTAGGACATTTTGTGTCTTTAATGGTTGCAAGTCATTTACAAAAAGCTGGTCATAGACCAATTATTTTAGTTGGTGGTGGTACAGCAACTATTGGTGATCCTTCTGGAAAAACTGATATGAGAAAAATGCTTTCTCGTGAAGAAATAGATCACAATGTTGAATGTATAAAAGAACAAGTTGCTAAATTTGTTAGTTTTGAAGGTGAAAATGCAGCAATTATTGTTAATAATGCAGATTGGCTTTTAGATTTAAAATTTGTTGAATTTGTTCGTGAAATTGGTAGTTTATTTTCAGTTAACAAAATGCTTGCAGCTGAATGTTATAAACAAAGATTAGAAACAGGTTTAACATTTTTTGAAATGAGCTATATGCTAATGCAATCTTATGACTTCTTATATTTATACAATAAATATGGTTGTAAATTAGAACTTGGTGGTAATGATCAATGGTCTAATATTATAGGTGGAGTTGATTTAATCAGAAAAATTGGAAAAAGTGATTCTTTTGGTTTAACATTTAAACTTCTTACAACTAAAGAAGGTAAAAAAATGGGAAAAACTGAGAAAGGAGCTTTATGGCTATCAGCAGAAAAAACATCTCCATATGAATTTTATCAATATTGGAGAAATGTTGAAGATGAAAGTGTAGAAAATGTATTTAATATGCTTACTTTCCTATCTCCTGATAAAATAAAAGAACTTTGCAATGTAGAAGGTGAAAAAATTAATGAAGCTAAAAAAATACTAGCTTTTGAAATAACTAAATTAATTCATGGAGAAGAAGAAGCTAAAAAGGCTGAAGAAGCTTCAAATGCCTTATTCTCTGGTTCAGGAAATTTAGATAATATGCCTTCAACAAAAATTGAAAATACAAATATTTCTATATTAGATGCTTTACTTTTAGCTGGATTAGTTCCTTCTAAAGGACAAGCTAGAACTTTAATTAATCAAGGTGGTATTTCTTTAAATGACGAAAAAGTTACAGATGTAAATCTTTTTCTTTCAGATGATGATTTTAAAGATGGTTATGCTATTTTGAAAAAAGGTAAAAAAGTATTTCATAAATTGGAAAAATAAATCAATAAAATTTTATATTTACAATAAAAGGTCAAGATTATATTCATTTAATCTTGACCTTTTATTGACATATCTTTTTTTAAAACTATTTATTAAAAATATTTTACATTTTATAGTTGATATTGCATAACACAATTACATTTCTGTGTTAGATTGCACAGCTATGTTATTAGTAACATTGCTTGTATTACTAGAATTTGTATCTGTATCTTCAACTACAGTATTGTTTGTTGTACTATTTTGTTGTTTCTTTTTATCTTCTTCAGTTTTAGTTTTTTCTAAAGAAGTTATTAAATCTTGTAATTTTTTAACATCTTTGCCCATCATTTCCCAGTCATTATTTTTATTTGATTCTGTTAAATTTTGGTTTGCTTTTATTATTGCTTCTATTAATCCTTCCATATCATCAGTATTTTCAACTTCTACTGCTTCAGCATATTGAGAAACTAGGTTTTCTAATGCTTTTGATATGTTATCACCTATTGCTACTTTATTTCCAGATGCCACTATTACTTTTTTAAGAATTGGTACATCTGATTCATTTAACATTGTTTGATATATTGGTTCAACATATAATAATGTATTATCCATTGGAACTATTATCATTTGTTTTGTTAATTTAGTTCCAGTAACATTTAAGCTATTTATTTCACTGCTAATTGCTTCATTTTCTTCTATTTGTTTGTCTAATTGTATAGCACCTACAATGTTACTATCTGCAGAGAACTTATACATTCTTAATGTGTTGTTTCCATTTTCTGTTGTTCCAACTAAATATGATATTATATTTTGTTTTGAATCTGGTGTATACATTTGAACTAATCCAAATTGTTCACCATTTTTAGTTTTTAACATTGTATAATATGGTTCCATATATGTTCCTTTAGCAGTTGTTTTTGTTGTGTTTGTGTTGTATTTTGCTATATCCCATAAGTCGTCTCCTCTGTATATTACATCTGGTTTTACATTATGATATACTTTTAAAATTTCGGCTTGAACATTATATAAAAATGTTGGATAAACAAAATGTTCTGAAATATCTGTTGGAATTTCTTCATCTAAGTTTTTAAATAAATTTTTATAGATATTTCTATATGCCATTGCAATTGGGTCATTTCTGTCTGTAATATAGAATGACATTGAACCGTCATAGCTATCTATTATTACTTTTACAGAGTTTCTTATATAATTTATATCTTCTTTTATATTATCATGTTCTATTGTTGCATATTCTGAATATGGATAACTTGAAGATACTGTGTATGCATCTAATACCCATACGATTTTTCCATCACTTGTTACCACTGTATATGGATCTTCATCATATATTAAATATGGTAATGCTTTTTTAGCTCTATCAATAATATTTCTATTTATTAATATTTTGCTGTCACTTGTCATTTCACTTGAAAATGCTAGGTTTATATCTCCTTTTGAAATTCCAAGCACAAGTCTATCTAAAAATCCTAATTTTAGTCCAGCTTGTCCATCATATGTTGATGTTTGGTCCTTTCCATTTTCGTCTGTGTAATCATATTCTTGTTTATTTTTAGCATTTGTTGCTATTGTTTCTTTTGTTTGTACTCCAAAATAAATATTAGGTTGTTCAATATTTATTTTTTCGTCTTTTCCTGATACATCTTTTTGAATATATTGCACATTTCCAGCTGATGTACTTTGTGTTGCAGAAGCTATTACTTCTCCTCTACCATGTGTATATTCATATGTTTTATTGTTATATGTTCTTCCTGAACTTTTTATTTCTCTTGGTGCTAAATATACTAATTGATCAATTCCATCTATTTTATATTTTGCTAAATTTGCTTTTGTATAAGCAAAATATCCTGTTGATGTTTGGTTACTTTGTAAATCTTCTAACACTGCATCTTGGCTTATAATTGGTATGTTATTTATAACATTATCATTTTTTTCTGCTCCTTCTTTAGTTATTGTTCCTGAATTTTCTAGGCTTGTTTCTTCAATATTTATATTATATGCAATTTTAGTATTTTTGATATTTTCAGAAATATATTTTTTCTCTTTATCTAATTCATTTGAATGTACATATGCTAAGTCAAATACTAACATTACAAGGAATAACACAACTAAATATCCTGGTATTACTGCTAAATTTTTTAATACTTTACTTGTATTGCTTGCTTTGAAAGCTTTTAATGCTCTATATGCAAATATTACAATTACAAAGGCAAATATTATATATCCATATAATTGAACTGTTGCTTCTGTCATACCTGCACCATTTATTTCGATGTCATCACCTACTGTTAAGATTTTTCCATACATAACATTTTGTGTATTAATTACTGTTATTAGTGCAACTCCTACTACAACTAACATAATATTTCTCATTAATTTTTTCATAAAAATGCTTTCTTTAAGCATCTTTCCATCTACGCCATCAAAGAAACGGTTAAATACTATTACATAATATAATGCCATGTATAGTGAAAGTCCTACAAATAGTACTACAAAATAGAATAAAAGCATTTCAATTACAGGTTTTTGAAACATATAATAAGCAATATCTAATCCAAATATTGGGTCTTGATTTCCAAAACTTGTTCCATTAATTATTAACATTATTTTTTGCATAAATGCTGATGATACTACAAAACTTACCACTGCTGAAATTACTAAAGCTAATGATTTATTTAATAATTTTGGCATTGACCTTTTTTCTTTTTCAAAAAATGGTTTTAATCCTTTTTTTATTCCTCTATTAGTAAAATATATTACAATATATAAAAATACAAAATTAATTGCCATTATTGAATATCTATAAATTAAGTTTGTTTTAAATATATCTATATATTGACTTCCTAATTCTAAATATTCTAAGTAGCTTCCTCTTAATTGTACATAACTAACTCCTGAAAATACTAATAAAAATAAAATTACTAGCATCATTCTTAATTTACTATTTTTTCGTTTTTGTTCTTTTTTATTATTTGCCTTTTCATTAGTTTTTTTATTTTCTTCTACTTGGACGGTTTCATTTGTGTTATTCTTGTTCTTTTCTTCTTTTTCCACCTTTTTACCTCCTAATTTCCTCTATATAATGGCTTTCACAAAATCTTCTGAGTTAAATACTTCCATATCATCAATTTGTTCACCTATTCCAATAAATTTAATTGGAATATTGTTTTCTGCTACAATTCCTATTGCAACTCCACCTTTTGCTGTTCCATCTAGTTTTGTTATAACTAAACCTGTTAAATCTGTTTCTTGCTTAAATGCTTTTACTTGAGAAATTGCATTTTGACCTGTTGTGCCATCTATTACTAGCAATACTTCTTTATCTGCTTCTGGCATTTCTTTATTTATTACTTTTTGTATTTTATTTAGTTCATCCATTAAATATTTTTTATTATGTAGTCTTCCTGCTGTATCAACAATTAATACATCTGCTTGTTTTTCTTTTGTTATTTTCATTGCATCATATACAACAGATGCTGGATCAACTCCCTCTTCTCTTTTTACTATATCTGCTCCAGACCTATTTGCCCAGATTTCTAATTGTTCAACAGCTGCAGCCCTAAATGTATCAGCTGCTGCAACTACAACTTTTTTACCATCTTTTGCTAATCTATTAGCAATTTTTCCTATTGATGTAGTTTTTCCAACGCCATTTACTCCTACAACTAATATAACTGATGGTTTAGTGTTTAAGTGTAAACCAATATCATTTCCATCTAATATTGCTTGCATCTCTTCTCTTAACGCTTTTTTTACATCTTCTTCATCTTGTATTTTTTCTTTTTTAATTTTTGTTCTTAAATTGTTAATTATTTTTACAGATGTGTCTACACCTATGTCTGACATTATTAGTATTTCTTCTAATTCCTCTAAAAAGTCTTCATCTACTTTTCTAAAACTTTTAAATACATTGTTTATTTTTTCATCAAATGAACTTTTTGTTTTGTTCATTCCATTTTTTAGTTTTTCAAAAAATCCCAATTCAAACTCTCCTTTTTGTTATTTTATATTAATTTATAATATTGTTATCTTTTCTTTAATTACGGTGCTATTATAACATATTTTTTTAGTTCTGTATACAGTTTACTTATTATTAAATTTGCTATTATAGTATTTTTCCACATGCTATTACAGCATTTTTCTAAAGCTGTATTGATTTTTTGATAATTCTATATTATAATTTGCTTATATTATTTGCCGATATAGCTCAGTTGGTAGAGCAACGGATTCGTAACCCGTAGGTCAGCAGTTCGATTCTGCTTTTCGGCACCAAAATTAGAATAACACAGTATAACTAAGCCCCCAATTATTAAAAAAGTTTAATAATTGGGGGCTTAGTTTCAATCTCTAATTATTTCTTATTTTTAGTACATTCCATCCATTCCAGCTGGCATACCACCTTCGTGTCCACCACATTTACATTTTTCTTCTGGAGCATCTGTAACTAAGCTTTCTGTTGTAAGTACCATTGATGCAATAGATGCTGCGTTTTGTAAAGCACTTCTTGTTACTTTTGTTGGATCTACTATTCCAGCTTTTTTCATATCTACATAGTTTTCAGTTGCTGCATCAAATCCAATTCCTTCTTTTTCTGATTTTACTTTTTCAACTATTACAGCTGGTTCTAATCCACTATTTCTAGCTATTTGTTTAGCTGGTTCTTCTAATGCTTTTAATACTATTTCTGCACCTAATTTTTCTCCACCTTCAAGTGAATTTACTAATTTTTCTACTGCTGGTATGATATTAAGTAATGCTGTTCCGCCACCTGCTACTATACCTTCTTCTACAGCAGCTTTTGTTGCAGATAAAGCATCTTCTATTCTTAGTTTTCTATCTTTCATTTCAACTTCTGTAGCTGCTCCAACTCCAATTACTGCAACTCCTCCAGCAAGTTTAGCTAAACGTTCTTGTAAAGCTTCTTTATCATAATCGCTTTTTGTTTCATTAATTTGAGCTTTTATTTGAGCTACTCTATCAGCTATTTGTTGTTTGTCTCCGCTTCCATCAACAATTATTGTATTTTCTTTTTGTACTTTAACTTGTTTTGCTCTACCTAATTGTTCTATTGTTGTATCTTTTAGTTCAAGTCCTAAATCTGATGTTATAACTTCTCCACCTGTTAATGTTGCAATATCTTGTAACATTGCTTTTCTCTTATCTCCAAATCCAGGAGCTTTTACAGCTACAACATTTAGAACTCCTCTTAATTTATTTAAGATTAATGTTGATAAAGCTTCTCCTTCCATATCATCACAAATAATTAATAATTTTCCTGATTCTTGCATTAAGCTTTCTAGTAGTGGTAATATTTCTTGGATATTGCTTATTTTTTTATCTGTTATTAATATATATGGATTATCTAAAACAGCTTCCATTTTTTCTGTATCTGTTGCCATATATGGTGATAAATATCCTTTATCAAATTGCATTCCTTCAACTACATTTAATTCTGTATTTGATGTTTTTGATTCTTCAATTGTTATAACACCATCTTTTGATACTTTTTCCATTGCATCTGCAATTAAGTTTCCAACTTCTTCATTATTAGCAGAAATACTTGCAACTCTTGCAATATCTTCTTTTCCATTTACTGGTGAGCTAACTTCTTTTAGTCCTTCAACAGCTGATTTTACGGCTTTGTCAATTCCTCTTTTCATTGCCATTGGGTCAGCTCCTGCTGCTACATTTTTAACTCCTTCTTTAATCATACTTTGAGCTAAAACTGTTGCTGTTGTAGTTCCATCTCCTGCAACATCATTTGTTTTTGTAGAAACTTCTTTTACTAAGCGAGCTCCCATATTTTCAAATTTATCTTCTAATTCAATTTCTTTTGCTATTGTTACACCATCATTTGTAATTAATGGAGCTCCAAAGCTTTTATCTAATACAACATTTCTTCCTTTTGGTCCTAATGTAACTTTAACTGTATCTGCTAATTTGTTTACACCTTCTAATAAAGATTTTCTGGCATCTTCACCATATTTAATCATTTTTGCCATTTTAAATCCTTCCTTTCAACTCTTTATTTGTTTTGCCAATAATCTTGACATATTCTATACTTTTATATTTATTATTCAACTACTGCTAAAATTTCATCTTGTTTAACTATTATATATTCTGTTCCTTCATATTTTATTTTAGTTCCTGCATATTGGCTTATGATAACATCATCACCTTTTTTTACTTGCATTGTTTCTTGTTTACCTTCAACAATTTCTCCAGGTCCTACTTCTATTACTTCTGCGATTTGTGGTTTTTCTTGAGCTGCTTCTGCTAAGATAATTCCACTTTTAGTTTTTTCTTCGCCTTCTTTCATTTTTAATAAAACTCTACTACCTAATGGTTTAATCATTTTTATTACCTCCTTTTAGTTTAGCACTCTTTGTGTTTGACTGCTAATAATTTATACCCTTTTTTATCAAATGTCAATAGTATTTTTTTAATTTTCACATAAAGTTCACATATTTATTTTATTACCTTAGTTTCTAGAATATTCCTTTTATTATATTGTGTTATTTCTAAATTATGCTATAATATTTACATGAAAAAGTTAATTGTAGATAAAAAATATAATGGAAAAAAATTAGATAAATTTTTAATTGATAATATAAATAATCTTTCTTATAATTTATTTTATAAAACTTTACGAAAAAAAGATATTAAGATTAATGGAAAAAGAACAAATACTAATGTTAATGTTTTTGAAAATGACGAAATATTAGTATTTATTTCTGATGAACTTTTGAAACCTAAAATTTCATTAGATATTATTTTTGAAGATGATAATATTTTAATAATAAATAAACCTTATAGTTTAGAAGTTACTGGTTCTAATAGTTTAACTACTATTGTTAATGAATCTTATAATAATTCAGATTTTAACTATATGCCATGTCATAGAATAGATCGCAATACTACTGGTTTAGTTTTATTTGCTAAAAATCAGATTTCTTTGGATATTTTGTTATCTAAATTTAAAAATCATGAAATTGAAAAGCATTACTTAGCTTTAGTTTATGGTATTCCTAGATCTAAATATAAAAGAAATGAAGCTTACCTTTTTAAAGATTCTAAAAAATCTTATGTTTATATAAGTGACATTTATAAAAAAGGATATCAAAAAATTGTTACTACATATAATGTTTTGAAAAAATATGATAATAATACTTCTCTTTTAGATGTTGAAATAGAAACTGGTAGAACACATCAAATACGTGCACATCTTGCCTATTTGGGTTATCCAATTATTGGTGATGGTAAATATGGAAAAAATGAAATAAATAAGAAATTTAATAAGCATTATCAGATGTTGCAAAGTTATATGTTAAAATTTAATTTTACTACTCCTAGTGGGATTTTGAATTATCTAAATGGCTGTTGTTTCTCTTTAGAAAATAAAAATTAATATTAATTATAAAAATATGTAAGCTTATCACTTGAAAATGTTTTAATATCATTTCAATATAATAAGTTTACATATTTTATTGTTTTTTTCTTATTTTAGTGGTATAATTTTATTGTTAACATATTAACTTATTTCATTCAAAAGAATTACTTTTGAATACATTATGAAAGGAGTTTATTTATGAGTAATATGAAAACGTTTGTACTTCGGTCTAAGGTAGCTACTAGTTCACAATCTTCAACTTTGAACTTTGGTTTAGAAAATGAAGTAGTTTTACCAATGGCAGTTTATGAAAAATTAAACACAAAGGACATTTCACCAGAGAGGAGAACTAACGCAATTGGTTTGTTGAATTATATAGATAGTTTAACAAAGGGATTAATGCAAAATGTTTATGATCTACATTCTTTTGATAAAGGATTAGTTCAACAAAATGATTCTAATCTTTTTGTTTTAGAGCATTTAAAGCCGATATCTCCGGAAATCAAAAAAATGCATAATCTAACAAATTATGATATGCGCATTTTCCAATTATGTTTGGATTTGAAAGAAAAAAGAAAAAATGTAATTTTAATTTCTAAGAATCCAGTAATTCGTGAACAAGCTTTTCTTTTAGGAATAACAGCTGAACCTTTTAAGGATGAATTAGCACCATCTCTAAAAGAACAATACACTGGAAAAGGTGGTACAATTTATACAGATTTAACCACTTATACAGATTTCACAATGGAATTGAATAAATGTATTCCTATTGATGCATTATTGGAGCCTCCAAAAGTTGAGCCTTTAGAAAATATGTTTTTCAAGCTTACGACTCGTGAAGATCCAAAATATGTTATCGTTAGATATACGAAAGGTACTTTTGTTCCTCTCATTTATCTTAAAAAATATTGTCCAGAAGGTTATAAGCCTTTAAATGATGATCAAAAAATGATGATGGAATGCTTATTGGCTCCACCTGAAATCGCACCATTTGTTGTCATAAAAGGCGATGCTGGTTCAGGTAAAACTTATGCGGCTGTTGCTGCTGCTCTTCAGAATATAGATAATTATTCTAGTCAAAACAATTTAAATATTGGTCATTATAGGAATTTTCTAGTTTCTGCACCAGTTGTTGAAATGACTCAAGATCAAAAAATGGGATATCTTCCAGGTGATGTAGAAGAAAAATTCAGTCCTTATACAGGTGGATTTTATGATAATATTCTAAATTACTTTGCAACTCAACATCCAGATTATTCTAATAAACAGCTTAGAAATTCTTTAGCAAAGTTATTTGATAAATCTATCATTAGCTTTGAACCAGCTAACTTCTTAAGAGGTAGAAGTATTTCTAAAGCCTTTTTTATGCTTGATGAAGCACAAAACTTTGACCCATCCATTATACTTGACATTACCACTCGTAGTGGTATGAATAGTAAAACTGTGTTAATGGGAGATCCTATGCAGATAAATGCACCAGACTTAAATGTTCGTCACAATGGTGTCGTATATGCTTCTGAAGCTATGAAAGGAAGTCCATTAGCATGGCAAGTCACATTAAGTGAATCTGTTAGAAGTCCTTTGGCTCGTGAAGCCCTTAGACGTATGAAGAAATAATATTTTCGTTTTTTAATAACTCCAATATCACTTCTAAAACCCGTAAGCTTTTTGCTTACGGGTTTCTTTTTAATAATTTTATTTTTATATGGAGCGGGTAGCGAGAATCGAACTCGCGCGACCAGGTCGGAAGCATGGCATTCTACCACTAAATTATACCCGCATAAAAACATTATTATATTATTTAGTTTTTTCATTATCTAATATTTTTTCTGCTCTCTTTAACAGTCCTTCATTCTTTTCTATACTATCCATGCTAATTTTTATATCTTCCTTTAATAATTCATATTCATCATCAGTTAACTTTTCTTCTTCCAATATTCTTAAAGTTAAATCATAAAGTTTTTTTTCATAATTTTTTAGTCCATTCTACTATTCCTGTATCTTGCTCTTTTTTTGATTCTTCTAATATTTCTTCATACTCTTTTGGATAAAATTTCTTTATTATTTTTACTCTTTTATCCTCTTCTTCTTTTAATTGAGCTATATGTTCATTTATAATTGGATCATATCCGCTGTGTTTTTTATATTTGTTGAATTTCAAAGCATAAATTATACTAACAGTAGCTATTGCTAGTACTTCTATAACTATTATTAATATTATAATTAATCTTGTTTTTTATTCAAACTTCTCATATAAATTTCTCCATTATAAATAAACTATGCATTATCATTTTTATAATAACTTTTTTTATTGATTTTGTCAACACCAATTTTGTTGACACTTTTTGAAACAACTGATATTATACAAAAAGACGTAAAATGGCCAATTTTACGTCTGGGATGGTGGAGATGAGGAGAGTCGAACTCCTGTCCATAACACTTTCAAAACAGACTTCTACAAGTTTAGTTTGTTTTTTATATTCATTTTTACAGCACCAACAAACAGGTTTTATAAAAATATATCTTTCTTAAATACCCACTGTTTTGAAAGATAAAACAGCTTTGTTTCCCACTAATATGACACTTTATCTAAATATGTGGGGATATCTAGTAAAGCGTAGCCGCAATTAGGCAGCTAATGCTAATTCTCTATTATCAGCGTTTATATTTAAGTTTCCCGTTTTTTTAAGTGGCCAACGAGAATCCACTACATGCTATCTATTTTTCTGGTGTAATGTCGAAACCATTACATCCCCATGTACTTTTTAATTATACTATAATATTTTACTTTTTTCAATTGAAATTTATTACTATTTATTTTTTCCTAATAATATATTTAAAATGTTATTCAATTTATATTTTCATTTTTTTCTAATATATTTAAAATACTTTTTATAATTATTTATCACACTTTTTTCTATACTTAATAATATATCTTAGGGTGATTTATATGTCTATTGTTAAAACAGATATTAATTATACTTACGAAATTATGATGTCAAATATTTATGAATTAAATAACAAATTTTCCTTTTTACAAGTTCAAAATGCTGGATATAGTGTTTTGGGTAAGCAACTTCCTGTTATTAGATTGCGGTAGAGGTTCTAAAAAAGTTTTTTATTCAGGTAGTTTTCATGCAAATGAATGTATCACAAGTGTTTTACTTATGAAATTCATTGAAGATTACTGTAATTCTTATATCAGTAATTCTACTTTATATAATTATAATATTAGGAATTTATTTAAATCTTGTTCTATTTATATTATGCCTATGGTAAATCCAGATGGAGTTGATATTGTAAATCGGTGTATATCCTCCTGACAGCACCATATATAAAGTTACAGCTGAACTTGCTAGACCGTATGCAACTATTCCTTTTCCTAGTGGATGGAAATCTAATTTTAATGGTGTTGATTTAAATTTGCAGTTTCCTGCTGAGTGGGAAATGGCTAAAAAAATAAAATATAATTTAGGTTTTACTGGCCCTGCCCCACGTAATTTTGTAGGATATGGTCCTTTAACTGAACCTGAAGCTCTTGCAATTTATAATTTTACTCTTAAATACGATTTTAAATTAGTTATTGCTTATCATACTCAGGGTAAAGAAATTTATTGGCAATTTGCTAATTTTAATCCACCTAATAGTTTCTACATTGGGACTCAATTTGCTAAAAGTAGTGGCTATAAATTAACTGATACCCCGTACAATTCAAGTTTTGCGGGCTATAAAGATTGGTTTATTCAAGATTATAATAAACCTGGCTATACTATAGAAGCTGGTATTGGAGAAAGTCCTTTGCCTATCTCACAATTTGATGAAATTTATAGAGATAATATTGGTATTTTGATTTTAGGAGCAGTGCTATAAAATTATTTTTTTAATATTTTATATTAATAAAGCGAACCCAAATTATTAAACTTTTAGTCTAATAATTTGGGTTCACTTCAAGTATAATGATATATTCTATTTATTTTTTTCTTTATATTACCTTGCAAATATTATTTAACCGGCCTTATTCTTTAGTTATCCATTTTACCAAATCTAAATTTGCTGGTTCTAATATCATTTCATTTTTAGGCATTACTCTAAATGTATAACCATAATTTCCACCTGTTGTTAATTCTATTTTAGCTGTGAAATAGTATTTCCTTTGCTCTTCGTCAGAATCTGTTAATTCCATTGGTATTATACTAACATTTTCTACTATTCCATTTTCTAGTATCTTTCCATAATATACTTCTACTTCTATGTTTTCTATGTCAATATTAGGAAGTTCTACTTCACAACCAACTTCTATTTTATTTCCTGCATCTATTGTTATATTATCGAAATTGTCTGTTTGTGTTATTTTGATGTCTTTCCAATTTCTATATAAGTCTTTTTTCCATCCATTATATTCTGCAACATTATCTATATCTAAATAATATTTTTTTGTTAATTTGGCAAGTGGCATATAATATTGGTTTGTATAATCTACCAACATTCTAGCAGTACTATATTTTCCTCCTGTTGATAGAATTGAATTTTTCATAAATCCTATCCATTTTTGTGGTATATTACTGTTTTCTCTATTATAATAAGTTGGTATTATCTTTTCTTCTAATGTCCTATATAAGCTTTGGCTATCAGCTTGGTCTTGTGCTTCATATGAGTCGTATTCGCTATTATTTCCTATTGTCCAACCGTTTTTTTGATTATATCCTTCAGCCCACCATCCATCTAATACGCTAAAGTTTATAACTCCATTTACTGAGGCTTTTTGTCCACTTGTTCCAGATGCTTCCATTGGTCTTCTTGGATTATTTAACCATACATCAACACCACTTATTAAATATCTTGACATTGCTATGTTATAGTTTTCTAATAAGAATATTTTTCCTTTAAATTGTGGCATCATTGATACTTGGTGTATAAATTTTATTAGGTCTTGTCCTTCTTTATCTGCTGGATGTGCTTTTCCTGCAAATATTAATTGAACTGGTCTATCTGCATTATTTAATATTTGTGTTATTCTTTCTAAGTCTTTAAATATTAATGTTGCTCTTTTATATGTTGCAAATCTTCTTGCAAATCCTATTGTTAATGCATTTGGATTTATTTTTGATACAATTTCATTTATGTCTTCATAACTATATCCTAAACGTCTTAATCTTTCTGTTGTGTTTTCTTTTACTAATTTTAGTAATTTAGCTTTTCTTTCATTATGAACATTCCATAATTTTTCATCTGGTATTGTATTTATTTTTTCCCAAACTTTGTCTTGATACATGCTGTCTTGCCAATATGGCATTAAATATTGATTGTATAATTCTTTCATTTTTGGAGCTAACCATGAACATGTATGAATACCATTTGTTACATATCCAATTGGTGATTCATTTGCAGCAATATTAGGCCATACATCTCCAAATAGTTCTCTTGATACTGCTCCATGTAATTTACTTACACCGTTTTTCTTTCCAGCAATTTTTAAAGCTAGTATTCCCATATTAAATCCATTTTCTAGTTCTTTTACAGGTTTCATTCCTAGTTTTAAGAATTCTTCTCTTGATAATCCTAATCTTGGCCAGAAATCTTTAAAATATCTTTCTACTAAATCTAATGGAAATATATCATTTCCAGCAGGTACTGGTGTATGTGTTGTAAATACTGTTTTTGAGCTTGTTATATCTTTTGCTACTTCAAAAGATACTTGTTTTTCTGCTATTATATTTTTAATTATTTCTAAAGTTAAAAACGCTGAATGTCCTTCATTCATGTGATATACAGTTGGATTTAATTTTAAATATTTTGTTAATAATTCAACTCCAGCTTGTCCTAAAACTATTTCTTGGCGAATTCTCATTTCTTGATTTCCACCATATAATTTTAGTGTTACATCTCTATCTTCTGGATTATTTTTTTCTATATCAGAGTCTAGTAAATATAATTTTATTCTACCTACATTTATGCTCCATACTTTTAAGTATAATCTTCTTTTTGGGAATTTTACATATATTATTAGATCTTCTCCAACTTCATTTTTTACTGGATTAATAGGTAAATCATATAAGTCTATTTCATTATATTCACATTGTTGTTGACCTTCTCCATCTATTTTTTGATTAAAATATCCATCTTTGTATAATAATCCTACAGCAACTAATGGAATACCTAAATCACTTGCTGATTTTAAATGATCACCTGATAATATTCCTAATCCACCTGAATAAATTGGAATAGTTTGATCTAATCCATATTCAGCTGAAAAATATGCTATTAAATCTCCTTTTTCTTCAGGATAATTTTTTGAAAACCATGTATTTTTGCTATTCATATAATCTTCAAATTCTTCAACTATTTTGTCATATTCTTTTAAAAATGTTACATCTTTTGCAGCATCTTCTAATTTTTCTTGTGATACATGTTTTAAAAATTTAACTGGATTTTTATTAGATTGTTCCCATAAATCCATATCGATTCTTTGAAATAAACGTAAAAATTCTGTATTCCATGACCACCATAAATTATTTGCCACTGTTGCCAATTTGTTTATTCTTTTTGGCAATTGTGGATTAACTGTTATTCTATTAAATAAATACATTTTGTATTTCCTCCTTCGTATTTTCCTGCGTCTTTTCTTCTCGTAATTTTACATTTCTATTATCTATTAAATAGTTTTTTTTGTCAATAATTTTAGCTGAATTTGCTAATTTAAAACTTAATGATTAGCTATAAAATCAATATATATTATTTTATGTAATGCCGCGTAAGCAATCAAACGAACAAGTGTGAGTGCGATTGGAGCAATCAACATACTAGTTATTTTTAGTATGGAGATTGCGACACACAAGGCATAAATAAAATAATAATTTTTTATTATAAATTATGTCAAAATAATAGCAATTAAAAAATTCTTAAAATATCATTATATGTTATTATTAGTGATAATCCTATAAGTATGGCAAAACCTAACATTTGAATTCCAATTTCTGTTTCTTGTTTCATTGGTTTTCTTCTTATTGTTTCTATAATTAGAATTAATATTTTTCCACCATCTAGTGCTGGTATTGGAAGTAAATTTGTTATTCCTAATGATATTGATATTAATGCCATCATTTGTAAAAATTCACTTATTCCATTTGTTTTAGCTACAACTTCTGATATTCCAACTGGTCCCATCATTTGATTTATTCCAACATTTCCTGTAAATAATTGTTTTAAATTATCTCCTATTTCACTAATAAATTCTGTTGTTTGAATTCCTCCATTTATGCATCTATTTAAAAAATTATCTTCTGCATATTTCATGGTAATACCTAAATAATATTTATGTGAATCATTTTGTAATGTTACTTCTGTAGGTTTTATACTGTATTCTTCTATTTTTCCATCTCTTTGAATCTTCAATTCTATATTTTCGCCATTGTTTTTAGACATTATTTTATCTATATCATATTTGCTATTTACTTTTTTATTATTTATCTCAATAATTTTATCTCCAGCTTGCATCCCTGCTATTTGTGCAGCATATCCTTCTATTGTTGTTTCTAATTCATTTGATATATATGGTCCTGTTGATATTGCTAATATAAAATAAACACAAAGTCCAAATATAATGTTTACAGTTGCTCCTGCTGCTACTATTGCTATTCTTTTTGGAATACTTGCTTTAGAAAAAGAACCTTCATTTTCTGATTGTTCTTCTTCTCCTTCCATACTTATAAAACCACCTAATGGTATCAACCTAAGTGCATATTTAGTTTCTTTTCCTTGTTTTTTCCATATTGTTGGTCCAAAGCCAATTGCAAATTCATTTACTTTAACTTTGCACAATTTAGCAATTGTAAAATGACCTAATTCATGTATAAAAATTAAAAATCCTAATAAGATTATTATTTTTATTGCTATTAACAAAATATTTAGCAATTTCTTCCTCCTTATAGAAATATAATTAATCCAAACTACTTCTAATTACTATTGTAAATAGAAATATTTTGGATTTTATTTAATTTATAATAATGTAAATAATGCATATGCAAATGGTGCTAAAAATATTAAACTGTCTATTCTATCTAGCATTCCACCATGCCCTGGGATCAAATTACTGTAATCTTTTATATCTACATATCTTTTTATTGATGATGCAGCTAAGTCTCCTATTTGACCAACTAAACTTAATATTATTCCTATTCCTGCTATAAATGTATATGAATAATTCATGCCAAAATATTTATTTACTACATATGTATAAATTAGCATTAATATAATTGCTCCTAAAGTTCCACCTATACATCCTTCTATTGATTTTTTAGGGCTTACTGCTGTGTATTTATGTTTTCCTATTGCCATTCCTACTACGTATGCAAATATGTCTGTTCCCCATGCTGCAATAATTGCATACCAAATTAATATTTTTCCATTATTCATTCCATCTATAAGTGCAACAAACATCATGAAAAATACCACATAAAATATCCCTATAAAAGTATATGCAATATCTTTAAAATTAGTCTTCATATCTGTTGCAATTACTTGTGCAAATAGTATTGTTAATATTGTTGGTACAGCTAATGTTACTACCATATTTAAACTTTCTACTGGTATTATATGTATAAATGCTATACTAAAACAACTTACATACCCTAACCATCTAACTGGTTTTGATACTTTTTCTACTGCATTAAAATATTCACTCATTGCAAGTAATGCAATAATTGCTAATGCAATATCTACTACAATTTTATTTCCTATTAATAATACTGCTAAAACTAATGGAAATCCTAATAAACCTGATGTAATTCTTTTTATATCCATATTATCCTCCGTATATCGAGCTTAATTTGCTCCAAATTTTCTTGTTCTTTTTTCATATTCTATTATAGCTTCATCTAAATCTTGTTCTGTAAATTCTGGCCAGTTTTTATCAACAAACAAAAATTCTGTATATACTAATTGCCATGGTAAGAAGTTACTTAATCTTAATTCTCCACTTGTTCTTATAAGTAAGTCTGGATCTGGCATTCCTTTTGTATATAAATTATCTGAAACAACTTTTTCGTCTATATCTTCTATTTTTATCTTTTCATCTTTTACATCTGTTGCTATTTTCTTTATAGCTTTTATTATTTCATCTCTCCCACCATAATTTAATGCTATATTAAATGTTACACCTGTATTATTTTTGGTTCTATCCATACATTTTAATATACTTTTTTGCATTCCTTCTGATAAAGCTGTAATATCTCCTAAAACTTTTACTCTTATGTTTTCTGTATCAGCTCTTTTAGAATAATCATCTAAATATGTTTGTAAAAGTAACATTAATGCACTTACTTCTTCTTCTGCTCTTTTCCAATTTTCTGTTGAAAATGCATAAACAGTTATATATCCTAATCCTATTTTATTTGCATATCTAACTATCTTTTCTAAAGTTTTAGCTCCTTCTTTGTGTCCATAACTTGCTGCTTTTCCTCTAGCTCTTGCCCATCTTCTATTACCATCCATAATTATTGCAATATGTTTAGGCATATGTTCTTTATTTATTTCCATGCTATTTTCTCCCTTTTTATTTATTTCGATTTTGAATGTATTTTGCTAATTCTTTTAAGAATATTGCTTTTTCTCCATATTTATCTAATTCTTGTATTGCTTCATTTGTAATATTTTCTAAAATTTCTTTGGATTTTTGTAAACCATATTTTGAAACATATGTGCATTTTTCCATTTCTTTATCATTTCCAACAGGTTTTCCTAGGACCTTTTCGTCTCCTTCTTCTGATAAAATATCATCTTTTATTTGAAAAGCTAATCCTATTTTTTCTGCATATATTGTTAAACTTTTTGCATCTTCTTCACTTGCATTTGCTAATATTGCTCCCATTCTAACACATAGTTTTAGTAATGCTCCTGTTTTATTTTGATGTATATAATCCAGGTCTTCTGTTGTTATATCTTTTCCTTCATATTCTGTATCTACATATTCTCCTGCTATCATTCTATCCACTGCATTTGAAAATTCATTAAACACTTTTATTTTATTATTTAAAATTTCTTCTTGATTTTTTTCAGTTTTACTTTCTTTAAGGCTTTGTTGTAAGTCTTTGCTTATTATTATATATGCATTATTTAAAAGACTATCACCTGCAAGTATTGCTGTTGCTTCATTAAATTTTTTATGGTTTGTTAGTTTTCCATGTCTAAAATCATCATTATCTATTCCTGGTAAATCATCATGTATTAGTGAAAAATTGTGTACCATTTCTATTGCAATTGCATATGGCAAACATATTTCTATATCTTTTTTAAATATTTCATATGTTGCTAATACTAGAATTGGTCTTAGTCTTTTTCCACCTGCCATCAAGCTATATTCGACTGATCTATTTAATATATATTCTAGACATTCTTGCTTTCTTACTTTTTTTTCTAATTCCTTATTAATAAATTCTTGGTAATTTCTTAGTTGGTCTTTAAAGTCCATAGTTAGTCTCCTTTTATATATTAAACTAGATTTTTATTATACAGACATTACTTCTTTTTCTTTTGTTTCTGCTATTTTGTCAATTTCTTCAACATATTTGTCTGTTAATTTTTGAATTTCATTTTCAGCACCTTTTAATTCGTCTTCTGTCATGTCTCCTGCCTTTTGGTCTGCTTTTGCTTTGTCTATTCCTTCTCTTCTAACATTTCTAACTGCTACTTTTGCTTCTTCTGCCATTTTCTTTACATCTTTTACTATTTCTTTTCTTCTTTCTTCTGTTAATTCTGGGAAGGTCAATCTAATTACTTTTCCATCATTATTAGGATTAATTCCTATGTCTGATGCTAATATTGCTTTTTCTATTTCTTTTAATACACTTGCATCCCATGGTTGTATTACTATTAATCTTGCTTCTGGTACTGATACTGCTGCAACTTGATTAATTGGTGTTTGTGTACCATAGTAATCTATTTTTACTTTATTTAATATTGCAGGGTTTGCTCTTCCTGCTCTTATTTCTGATAATCTTTCATTATATGAGTTTATTGCTTTTTCCATTTTTTCTTTT
>OJME01000580.1_pt1 | contig 32833 bp, 36 predicted proteins | sample 1597151 | NCBI WGS metagenome assembly OJME01 (sample SAMEA2452118, study PRJEB22498) | human gut metagenome | biome: human feces; feature: human gut; material: feces | place: Australia | collected 2012
TTTTAAGATGAATATAAATGTTTCATATGTTCAGATTATGCATGGCAATGTTGAACATGATATATTGGATGTGATTAAAAAGTATGTTTTAAAGCCGGATTCAATATGTATTGAAATGACCGAAAGCGGATTTATGGATATGACACCGGCATTCTGTAAGTTCAGGAAAGCGTTGGATGAGAATCATATCAGCTTTGTAATTGATGATTTTGGAACGGGTTATTCTAATTTTCATTGCATACGCGACATGAATCCCAGCTATGTGAAAATGGATAGGGATTTTACTGCAAAGGCGATGAATGATGCAAGAGATTATGAATTGTATAAAAACATCATTCCGATGGTACATAGTATTAATGTCAGGATATGTGCAGAGGGCATTGAAAAAAAAGAATGGAGCCTTAAAATGAAAGAAATGCAGGTTGATTATTTACAGGGATACTATTATGGCAGACCCTGTGAAAAAGAACAGTTTATTCAACGATATAAATGTTCATAACAGCCGCAGGCTTTTTGACGGATCATCTGGTACACAAAAAAATTAAAAAAAATTAGCACTCACCTATTGACAGTGCTAATAATAAGTGCTATAGTACAACTAGAACAAAGGAAAGGAACAAATAAAGAAATTGAATTTGTTTTAAAACATCCCGGTTCCAGAGTAACAGGTAAATGAGCAGCGATTTTAGAAAAGGAGAGATGACTTATGTTAATGCCTAGTATTTTTGGAGAAGATTTATTTAATGATGATTTTATGAATGGATTTAAGTTCCCGGATGTAGACAAGGTTCTATATGGTAAGCACGCTTCTAATGTTATGAAAACAGATGTCAGGGAAACGGAAAGCGGTTATGAAGTAGATATTGATTTGCCGGGCTTTAAGAAAGATGAAATCAGTGCCAGCCTTGAAAATGGCTATCTGACCATCAGTGCTTCTAAAGGTCTTGACAAAGATGAAGAAAAGAAAGACGGCAAATATATCCGCAAGGAGCGCTATGCCGGCGCAATGAGCAGAAGCTTCTTTGTTGGTGAAGACTTGACACAGGAAGATATCAAGGCAAAATACGAGGACGGTATCTTAAAACTTTCTGTTCCAAAGAAAGAAAAGGCACCGGTCAAGGGTGATAAGTATATTGCCATTGAAGGATAACCTGTAACTGCAAATTGTGATTGTACAACTTATAAGGCATTTTGATGAAATGTCAAAAATGCTGATAAATAACCCTATATAATAGGTAGAAAGACTCCACAGCCGGAGAAATTCATAGGCTGTGGAGTCTTTTTATTTAATACAAAACTGTCAGGGGCAAAAGCCTAAAATCATTGCGGTTGTCAGGTGCAAAATATAGTGGAAGATTATGAAAAATACGAACAAAAATATGTGATACATGCACAAAAAATAAAAAGATATACATATAAAAATAGCAATTGCGCACAAAAATAAAATATGATATAATAATGGAAACTAAAAAATAAAAAATAGTTTCCAACAAAAGTACTACACAAAACACAAACGGAGAAGGAGGGAACGATGAAAGAAAGTATACAGGAACAAAAACTGCAGCAGAAGATTTTAGAGGGTACGATAGAAGCCTTTAATCAAAAGGGATTGAAATTCACCATGGATGACCTTGCAGGAATCCTCGGCATGAGCAAGAAAACCATATATACGGTCTTTTCAGACAAGACTTCTCTGTTTCTTTCCATGGTTGATTACCTGTTTGATACGATAAAGGAAAGCGAGCGTGCCATATTGGAAAATGAAGCATTGTCCACAGTGGAGAAAATCAGGGCAATTCTCGGTGTCATGCCGGACAGCTATAAAGACATTAATTTTGCGAAGCTGTATCTGCTCAAGGAAAAATATCCTGAAATATACACAAGGGTAGAACAGCGGCTGGAAGGCGGCTGGGAAATGACGATGGGACTGCTGGAACAGGGAATAAAAGAAGGATGTATCCGTCCCGTGAATTTATCCATTTTTAAATTGATGATGGAAGCCGCACTGGAGCAGTTTTTCCAGCGTGATATTTTAGTCAACAGTGGACTTTCCTATACGGAAGGGTTAAGCGAAGTGGTTGGCATTTTACTGGACGGAATCGAGAAAAAGGCATAGAAAGGGGCAAGGTTATGGAAGACAGATCAAAAATGATTTATGGCAATGAAATCGGCCGCAAGGCATACAGAAATGCCATTCATTCTAAGAAAAAATTTATCAAAAAATATGGCGATGATACCGGCACAAAATATCCGGTGCGGCTTCGTAAAAATGCGGTGCTTGGCGATACGCTTGGCATTGTCGATGTGCGTGTTGCCAAAAAGCACGGCACAGCCGGAGAGAAAAATCAAACGATACCGTTTGATACGGAAAAAGGCATTATTGTGGGAAATATCCGCATGGGCTTCGGTCATTACCGCATTTCCATGGCGATTGCTTCGGCGGCACATGCAATGGGCTATGTACCGTACTGGATGGATTTGAATTCTTATGAAGATACGACCTGTACAAAGGTTATCCGTGCGCAGAATGATTTATACTCACTGGGGTCAAGATTGTCCCAGAAAAGCCGTCTGTTTAACCGTTTTGTCTGGGAACCGATGAATTACGAGGGCTTTAGAAAGCTTTCTTACAATGCATCAGACCAGAAAAATGCGGAACTGATGGCAGCTGTATTTGCAAATGTGCCAAAAGAAATTCCGGTCATTGCCACACATGTATGGCCGGCGCAGGCGGCGGTGCATGCGGGCATGAAGCGTGTTATCAATGCCGTGCCGGATAACTGGCCGATGGCATTGCATTTGTCGGAGGGCAGTATTCATACGGTGCAGACGCGTTTTGCCTACCAAGGCTACCGTATTTTAAACGGCATGGATAAAAACAAAGTGTTAAATCCAATGCCAAAGGACAGCCTTGTGTATACAGGCCACTACATTGACCATGAGCTGGTGCAGGGAATCGAAGAAGACTGTGCGGCAAGGCGGGCGCGCAAAATGCAGAAAAAACCGATGCGCTTTCTTTTGACGATTGGCGGTGCGGGTGCGCAGAAAGAAATTTTTGCGGAGATTATCCGTTATTTAATACCGCATATCAGGGACGGACGTGCTGCACTGTATGTCAATGTGGGCGATTATAAAAATGTATGGGAGCAGTTAAAGGCAGAAATTCCGCAGATGAAGACACTTTCTTGTGAACATTTTAACAACTGGGAGAATACAAAAAAGTTTGCAGAGGAAGCCCTGACGGGAGAAGTCACGGGAATCCACGGATTCTGGCATGAAAATATATTTGAAGCGGTTTACTGTACCAATCTTTTGATGAGAAGCTGTGATGTGCTGGTTACGAAACCGAGCGAACTGGCATTTTATCCGGTGCCGAAGCTGTTTATCAAGCGTGTCGGTGGACATGAACAGTGGGGTGCAGTCCATTCGGCAGAAATCGGTGACGGTACGCTGGAATGTCGTGACACCGGTCATACACTGCAAATGCTGGAGTTGTTTTTAAATGAAGAAACGCTGTTATTTCAGATGTGTAACTGCATTGAAGCCAATAAAAAAGCAGGCATATATGATGGGGCATACAAGGCGGTGGAACTGGCAGCCGCAGAAAGTAGGTAAGGTATGTTAAGTAAAAGGGAAATGGCTTCTTACGGACTGGGTGCCGTGGGAAAAGACATGGTTTATATGTTTTCGGCAAGTTATATTTTGTATTATTATCAGGATATTTTAGGCGTCAGCGCGATTGCAATGGGCATAATTTTAATGGCGGCGCGCGTGTTTGATGCGTTTAATGACCCGGTTATGGGGGTTATTGTGGCAAAGACAAGGACACGGTTCGGGAAGTTCCGTCCGTGGCTGTTTGTGGGAACGGCGCTCAATGCCATCGTGTTGTATCTGATGTTTGCGGCACCGCCTGCATTGGACGGCGGCGGGCTGGTAGCCTATGCGGCGGTTACATACATTTTATGGGGTGTGACCTATACCATGATGGATATTCCGTACTGGTCCATGATTCCGGCATTTACGCAGGGAGGAAAGGAACGTGAAAATCTTTCCACGCTCGCACGTTCCTGCGCCGGGATCGGTTCTGCACTGGTAACGGTTATCACTATGCAGTGCGTCTACTTTTTCGGAAACGGCAATGAAAGAACGGGCTTTAAGTGGTTTGCCCTGATTTTATCCGTATTGTTTTTTGTATTCATTCTGATTACCTGTCTGAATATCAAAGAGAAATCAACGGTTGATGTCGATGCGCCGTCCATAAAGCAGATGTTTAAGGCATTACTGCAAAATGACCAGGCAATGACGGTTGTTATTACCATTGTGCTGATTAATACATCGGTATACATTACGTCCAATCTGGTGATTTACTTTTTTAAATATGATTTCGGCGGTGCGGACTGGTACAACGGCTATACGCTGTTTAACACCTTTGGCGGTGCAATACAGATATTGTCGATGATGATTCTGTTTCCGTTACTGCGTAAATTTTTAAATACAATCCGCATTTTTTACGTGAGCTTTGCCATGGCGATAGCAGGATATTTAGTGTTGCTGGTGCTTGTATTTACAACAATGTCCAATGTATTTATACTGTTTATTCCGGCATTTTTCATCTTTGCGGCAAACGGCATGTTACTGGTGCTTACAACCATTTTCCTTGCCAATACCGTGGATTATGGTGAATTAAAAAATAAGCGCAGGGACGAGAGCGTGATTTTTTCTATGCAGACATTTGTTGTAAAATTAGCTTCCGGTGTAGCGGCACTGGTTGTATCCGTGTGCCTGTCGCTGAGCCACTTAAGTCAGGATACGGCAGTTGTGGCGGGAGAAGCCGCACAGGCAGGCGGTTCGCTGGTCGGACTGCGTATGACAATGACGGTGCTTCCGATTGCAGGACTGTTACTTGCTGTGTTTTATTTTCACAAGAAATATATTCTGACAGAGAGTAAAATGGAGGAGATTAACAATACACTGCGGGCTTAAAAGGTATATATGATAAAGAAAGGATTTCCGATATGATTACGATAGAAAAAAATCTGTATGCACTGCATACACGGCATACGTCTTATGTATTTTGTGTCATGGAGAGCGGACATCCGGAGCATTTGTATTATGGAAGGCGGATTCATGCACAGCAGACCGTAATGATGGAAAAAAGGGCATTTCTTCCGGGCAATACGATTGCGTATGACAGCAGTTTTGAAAATCTTTCATTGGAGGATTGCTGTCTTGAAATGTCATCTTACGGAAAAGGCGATATCCGTGAACCGTTTATTGAAACAGAATATGCGGATGGCAGTACAACGGCGGATTTTTTGTTTGAGAGCGCACAGATTTCCGAAACAAAATGCGGCTTGCAGACACTTCCGGGTGCATATGATGAAAACGGCAAATCCGAACAGCTAAAGGTCGTATTGGCAGACAAAGAAGGAAAAACAAAGCTGGAACTGTATTATGACGTATACGAAGACTGCGATGTGATTACAAGGCGCGCTGTTTTTAAAAATGAAGGAGAACAGCCTGTGAAGCTTAGGCGGCTGATGAGCATGCAGCTTGATTTACACAGGGCAGACTATGTGCTTTCAACATTTCACGGCGCATGGACACGGGAAATGAACCGCAGTGAAGCCGTGCTTGAAACCGGAAAATATGTCAATGAATCCTTTACGGGAACGTCATCGAGCCGTGCCAATCCGTTTATCATGCTTGGCAGAAAAGAAACGACCGAGGACACCGGAGAGTGTTTCGGAATAAATCTTATTTACAGCGGCAGTCACTATGAAGCTGTAGAGGTGCAGGCAGGACGTACAAGAATCGTTTCCGGTATCCAGCCGAAAAATTTCTGCTTTACGGTTGACACAGGTGAAGTTTTTGAAACACCGGAAGCGGTGCTGACCTATGCGGCATCAGGTTATAATCAAATGAGTCACCAACTGCATGATTTTGTGCAGGAGCATGTTGTTCGCGGCACATGGAAACGGAAACTGCGCCCGGTGCTGTTAAACAGCTGGGAAGCGGCGTATTTTGACATTAACGAAAGGAAACTGCTACGCCTTGCAAAGGCGGCAAAAGAAGCGGGAATCGAACTGTTTGTCATGGATGACGGCTGGTTTGGAAACCGGAATGACGATAAGAGTTCCCTTGGGGACTGGTATGCCGATGAAAAGAAGCTGCCGGGCGGACTTTTGGGAATTGCGCAGAAAATCAAAGCACTTGGACTGGATTTTGGTATCTGGGTAGAACCGGAAATGGTGAGTGTCAACAGCCGTTTGTATGAAAAGCACCCGGACTGGGCAGCTGCCGTTCCCGGCAGGAATCATTCCGAGGGCAGAAACCAGCGGATTTTAGATTTAGCCAATCCGCAGGTGCAGGAATTTGTCATTGAAGAAATGAGCCGTGTTTTTTCCGGTGCGGATATTTCTTATGTCAAATGGGACATGAACCGGATTTTCAGTGATGATTATTCACCGTATCTGCCGCCGGACAGACAGGGTGAAGCAGCACACCGCTATATCTGCGGGCTGTATCACTGCATGGACGTATTGACAAAACGTTTTCCGGATATTTTATTTGAAGGCTGTGCGGCAGGCGGCAACCGCTTTGACCTCGGCATTTTGTGTTATTTTCCGCAAATCTGGGCAAGCGATAATACAGATGCGGTCAGCCGCGCGCAGATTCAGAACAATTACACTTACGGCTATCCGCCGTCCGTGCTTAGTTCACACGTTTCAGCAAGCCCGAATCACCAGACACTGCGCCGCACGCCGCTTGAAACACGCTTTGCCGTGGCGGCTTTCGGGAATTTGGGTTATGAATGTAATTTCTGTGATATGTCCAAAGAAGAACTTGAGGCGGTGAAAGCACAGATTACCTTGTATAAAGAAAAGCGGGAGCTGTTCCAGCGGGGAATTTTTTATCGCGGCAGAAGTTTTTCGGACAGGGATATCCGTGACAGCAGTGTACTGTCGGCGGGCGGCGGCAGTCTGATGGAGTGGAGCTGTGTCAAAAAAGATACTTCCGAAGCGGTCGGATTGCTGATGAATAAACTTGCGGTGGCAAACACGCCGCATACATGCTTTTATGCAAAGGGATTAGACCCTGAAAAGCAGTATCATTTTTACAATCGTGCGTTAAAGTACAATATCAAGGATTTCGGGGATTTGGTCAACACCGCATCGCCGGTGCATATCCGTCAGGATTCCCTGATACAGCACCTCGCCGCCAAATGGATTAAAATAAACGGTGAGCGGGAGGACTACCATGTATTCGGCGATACGCTGATGTACTGCGGTGTGCGCTTAAAGCAGGCATTCTGCGCAACGGGACTGAATGATGAAGTGCGTTACTTCCCGGATTTCGGCGCAAGGCTTTATTTTATGGACGAAGAAAAAACACGGTAAGTATGATTTTTACGAAAAAAGCAGTTGACAGATTTTATTTTCTGTGTCTATAATGAAAAAAACGAAATACTTCGGTAGGTGAGGTTACCACAGGGATTTGGATTTTCCTAAGGTTGCTGCCGCAAATTTGTGGAGACACAAATCGTTGGTCAGCAGGCTATGTCGGTTTAAGGCATAACCTAATGCAACTAATATGCCCTGTGATGCTAAAGCTTGGACGACGGAAGCACAGCGCCAGATAAAGAAACAGGTGCGCAAAGATTAAGATTGAATTTCAAACTCCGTCGTCAGACGGAGTTTTTTTAGTATTAAAGGAGGTGAGGCAAATGGATTCGGGCGTCAGTTATCATTCGGAAAATTTACAGAATACGGATACGACAGAAGGGAGCATAGAAAATGGAGAAGAACATTTTTATGGAACTTCTGGCAGCAAGAGAATTCAAAGCAATCAGAAGCATTTTAAATGTGATGAATGCAGTAGACATTGCCTCACTGCTGTCAGAATTTGAAGAAAAGGAACTTGCACAGGCATTCCGTCTGATTCCGAAAGCAAAGGCAGCCGAAGTTTTTGCCAATATGAGCAATGCAACACAGAGCTGTCTGATTGATGCTTTCACGGAAACGGAATTAAAAGAAATCATAGCCGATATGTTTATGGACGATACCGTGGATTTACTGGAAGATTTACCGGCAAATGTCGTAACAAGGATTTTATCCAATATCAATCCGCAGAAGCGTGCGCAGATTAATATTCTGCTGGATTATCCGCAGGACAGCGCAGGCAGCATTATGACAACAGAATATGTGTCACTCAAGCGCACCATGACCGTAAAGCAGGCAATGGCACATATTAAAGAAGTAGGAATCCACAAGGAAACGATTTATACCTGCTATGTGCTTGAAGCGCGCAGACTGGTAGGCATTGTGACCGCCAAAGACTTAATGGTGGCAGATGACGACAAAACGATTGAAGAACTTATGCGGACAGAGATTATTTTTGTGCATACGGGCGATGACCAGGAGCAGGTCGGACAGTTATTTTCAAAATATGATTTGCTGGCACTTCCGGTTCTGGATACCGATGAATGTATGGTCGGAATCGTCACGGTCGATGATGCACTCGATGTTGTGGTTGATGAAGCGACAGAGGATATGTCACTCATGGCAGCAGTCAATCCGAGTGAAAAATCTTACTTTGAAACACCGGTGCTGACACATGCCAAAAACAGAATTGTGTGGCTTTTGGTGCTGATGTTATCCGCTACGGCAACGGGCGTGATTATCACACACTATGAAAATGCGTTTGCAGCAGTGCCGATTTTAGTATCCTTTATTCCAATGCTGATGGATACAGGCGGTAACTGCGGTTCACAAAGTTCCACGCTGATTATCCGTGGGATTGCACTGGGAGAAATTACCTTTCGTGATATTTTTAAGGTGATGTTTAAGGAATTCCGGATTTCAATTATTGTCGGTGTGATTCTGGCACTGGCAAACGGGCTTAGAATACTGCTGATGTATAAGAACTTTTCACTGGCGGTTGTCATTTCAATTTCACTGGTTATTACAGTTATTTTTGCAAAGCTTATCGGCTGTATTCTGCCACTGCTTGCAAAGAAACTGCATTTTGACCCGGCAATTATGGCATCGCCGCTGATTACAACGATTGTGGATACCTGTTCAATACTGATATACTTTAATGTGGCAACGGTGGTATTCCATTTATAATTAAGGTAAGTGCAAATATGTGAGGACACGGACAGAGAACAGATTTTTATCGGATACGAAAATTACCGTGGATTGCGGATAAGAACGGGTATGACATACACATTTTGCAGTATACTAACAGAGTAATATGGTGCAGAGGTGCGAAAAAATTTGAAAAGCACTGAAGGAAAATGCAAAAAAGTGAAAGGAGCATGACAAGTGGCACAGGATATAAAGACTGCGGACATTGCGATTATCGGTACAGGACCGGCGGGCATTTCTGCCGCTATTACCGCAAAAATCAGAAATAAAGAGATACTTTTGTTCGGCGCTGAGCCGGTGAGCAGTAAGGTGGCAAAAGCACACCGGATTTTAAATTATCCGGGACTGCCTGCCGTTTCGGGAGAGGAGCTGGCACAGGCATATAAAAGACATTTGGACGAATTGCAGATTGCGGTTACGAAAAAAAGAGTTCATGCCGTTTATGCAATGGGCAGTTATTTTGCCATTCAGGCAGGACAGGAGCAGTACCGGGCAGACAGCGTGATTTTAGCCTGCGGCATGACGGCGGATAAGCCGTTTCCGGGTGAAAATGAATTTTTGGGACGCGGCGTCAGCTATTGTGCAACGTGTGATGCACAGTTTTTTAAAGGAAAGACGGTCGCAGTTATCGGATATACTAAAGAATCCGTTGAGGAAGCACAGTATTTAGCTGAAATTGTGGGAAAAGTGTTATACTTTCCAATGGGCAAAGAAGCTGTATTGCCGGGGCTTTCCGGTAACATTGAAATCTGTACGGAAAAGCCGGCAGAGATTACCGGCACGATGAAAGTGGAGCAGTTAAAGACTGACGGAAAGCTGTATCCGGTGGACGGCATTTTCATTTTACGGGAAGCCGTCTTTCCGGGACAGCTCGTCCCGGGCTTAAAGACCGAAAAAAATCATGCCGCAGTCAATCTGCAGATGGAAACCAATGTGGCGGGATTATTTGCCTGCGGCGATATTGCGGGAACACCGTACCAGTATATTAAAGCGGCGGGACAGGGCAATGTTGCTGCACTTTCGGCAGTGTCTTATTTAAACCGTAAAAAAGAAACTGTGTGATGACCGTGTGCTTAGGGCGCAAAGAAGTGCGTGAAAGACCTTGTATTTCAAATGCCGGATATGGTATGATAAGAAGAAGTGAGTTTAAGGAAAAGTCTAGGAGGCAATTATGAAGGTTACACCGGTTAAAGGAACAAACGATTATCTTCCAAAGGAAGTGGAAATCAGGGATTATTTACAGCAGAAGATTCTTGAAGTCTATCTTGCCAATGGATTTGAACATATTATTACACCTGTAATTGAAGATATTGAAAATCTGGATAAAAGTGATGGCGGAGAAAATCTGAACCTCATTTTCAAGATTATGAAACGCGGCGACAAGCTGGATAAGGCACTGGCATCAGGCGTGACTTCGGAAAATGAGAATGTGCTTGCAGATATGGGACTGCGTTATGACTTGACACTGCCGCTCAGCAGATATTATGCGAATAATAAAGACAAGCTGACACTTCCGATGAAATGTATCCAGATGGATCGTGTGTATCGTGCAGAACGTCCGCAGAAGGGCAGATTAAGAGAATTTATCCAGTGTGATATTGATATTATCGGTTCAGAATCCAACGATTCGGAAATCGAACTGATTTTAACAACCACAAAGGCATTACAGGCAATCGGCATGAAGAATTTCAAAGTTAAGTTAAACGACAGAAGACTGTTACGTGCCGTATTAATGCAGATGGGCTTTGCGGAAAATGAATTAGACAGTGTGTGCATTACATTTGATAAGCTGGATAAAATCGGCATGGACGGTGTAGAAGCAGAACTGACAGAAAAAGGATTTGCAAAAGAAGCCATTACAAAGTTTACACAGTTCCTTGAAAAAAATGATTTTAGTCTGGATTCTTTAAAGGATATGTTGGAAGATAAAGAACCGGCAGAGAGTCTTGAAAAGATTATGACAACAGTGAAGGCACTTTCAGCAGGGGCATACGATGTGGTCTTTGATTTATCACTGGTCAGAGGACAGGGATACTACACAGGAACCGTTTTTGAAGTGGAAAGCATTGACTTTAAGGGCGCAATCGCAGGCGGTGGAAGATATGACAATCTGATTGGCAAGTTCTTAAACCAGTCCATTCCGGCAGTCGGATTTTCAATCGGATTTGAGCGTATTTTCTCTATCCTTATGCAGAACGGCATTGAAATTCCGGACGGCAGTAAAAAGATTGCCGTATTATATGAAGACGGACATTTAACAGAAGCTGTCAAGACAGCTGAAAAGTTAAGAAGTGAAGGCATGATTGCATCCCTTTATATAAAACCGAAAAAGACCGGTAAGTTTCTAAGTAAATTAGAGGAGCGCGGCTATGCCGGATTTTACAATGTAGAACAGGCAGAAGAAGTCAGCTACTTTGGTGTATAAAAGGAAAAGAGCTGTGGCACAAAAATCAGAAATCCTGATTGCGTGCCACAGCCTTTTTATTGTATCGTGCATTTATCGAGTGCTGTCTGAATGGCATTCAGAAGCATTGTAGCGGTGTATTTGTTCTCAGCGGGATATGTAATATTTTTGGTAGAACCGCTTTCAATTACGGAAGCACACAGTTCGGAAAAGGTGCTTTCCAAAGAAGGGTAGAGCGTTGTAACCGGTTCGGATAAGTTTACGAGTGCAATATTCTGAATACTGTTTTTATCGACTGTCACTTCGATATCTACGGCGTTGCCGTTTAAAGAAACACCGGCTCTGTAAACACCCGGTGTATAGCAGGCGGAAACACCCGCAGAAACAGATTTGGCACCGTTGACAGAGCTGGCTGCGGCATCTTTAGAGCTGCCTGCAAGCGATGAAATCATAAAAATCAGTAAAAGAATGGCAATCACCGCGGCAATGGCACCAATCAGCAGTTCACGGCGGTGTAAAACAATAATTTTTGTCTTTGAATTCATATCCACACACTTCCATAATTGTTATCATTGATGGTATACTATATGCAGAAAATGATTGAATCATGACATAATAATCGCCGGAGGTCCGGCAGAAATGAGGGAAATATGTCCTTACAGTTTATTACAGGGGGAAGCGGTGCAGGAAAATCAGAATATTTAAGCCGTTTAGTCTGTGAAGAATCTGTCAGAAGACCGCATGACAATTTTATTGTGGTTGTTCCTGAACAATATACCATGGAAACACAAAAAAAACTGGTGCATATGCATTCACGCAAGGGAATTTTAAATATTGATGTTGTCAGCTTTGAACGCCTTGCATACAAGGTTTTTGAAGAACTGGGCGGCGGAAACCGCCCGGTGTTAGACGATACCGGAAAGAACCTGATTGTACGGCGCGTACTTGAAAAAGAGAAGAAAAAGCTGGATTACTTTGGCAGCAGTATTGAAAAAACAGGTTTTGTTTCGGAGTTAAAATCCGTGATTTCCGAACTGCTCCAATATGGTATTACACCGCAGCAGCTTGGTGAAATCGGAGAGAATGTCAAAGAAAAGCAGCAGCTCTCCGCAAAATTAAAAGATATCCGTCTGGTTTACGAAGAATTTATGGCATTTTTGTCAACCAATTATATTACGTCTGAGGAAATTTTAGACGTATTATGCGGACTGGTGGAAAAATCAAAACTGATTGCCGGTTCGGAAATTATTTTTGACGGATTTACCGGGTTTACACCGATTCAGTACAAACTCATGCGTCTGTTGCTGGTATACAGCAAAAGTATTAAAATATCAGTAACGATTGATAAAAAGGAACGTCCGACAGGACATGAAGGCTGGAACAACCTGTTTTTTATGAGTAAAGAGATGATGAACCGTCTGATTGCGATTTGTGAGGAAGAAGGAATCAACGTTGACGATACCGTGTGCGTGGACAGGGACATCAATTACCGCTATGAGGGTGCGAAGGACTTAGCATATCTTGAAAGAAACTTGTTCCGCTATAAGGACGGTGTGTACACCGGTACACCGGAAAATATCCGCATTTACGAGGGTAGTAATCCCAAAGAGGAATTGCAGTATATCGTATCCGAGATTTTACAGCTGACAAGAAAAGAGGGCTTTCGTTATCGTGATATTGCCGTTGTTACGGCAGATTTGGAAACATATGGAAAAGTTGCCGCCAATATGATGAAACAAAATGACATTCCGGCGTTTTTGGATTATAAACGCTCTGTCGCTTCCAATCCGTATGTGGAAATGCTTTGCAGTGCCTTGGAGATTGTAGAAAAAGGATATCCGTATGACACGATGTTCCGATATCTGCGTACGGGGCTGACCGGCATTTCAAGACATGATATCGATATGCTGGAAAATTACTGTCTGGCGGTAGGTATCCGCGGCAGCCGTGCATGGCATGAACCGTGGAAAAAGAAAATGAAAAGAAGCACGTACCAGCCGGAACTGGAAACGTTAAATGCCCTGCGGGAGCAGATTATGGCGCCGTTTTTGAATCTGGAGGCGGTTTTAAAGGATAAAGAAGCCAATGTGCGGGCATATGTCACAGCCGTTTATGAATTTGTGACGGCTCTGCACAGTGCCGAGCAGATAAAGGCGCTTTCGGAGTGTGAACCTGCCGGCAATGAATATGAACAGCTCTATGCAAAGGTGCTTGAATTGTTTGACAGGATTGTGGAACTGCTCGGTGAAGAAAATGTTTCATTAAAGGAATTTAACAGGATTGTAGCGGCGGGCTTTGAAGAAATGAAAGTGGGACTGCTTCCGCCGACCTCCGACTGTGTGATGATTGGTGATATCGAAAGAACACGTCTTGACAATGTCAAAGTGCTGTTTTTTGCGGGAGTCAATGACGGTGTTGTGCCAAAGAAAAATGAAAATTGCAGTGTGCTGTCGGAAACCGACCGCAGTATACTGGAAGCACAGGAAATCGTACTGTCACCTTCTGCAAGGGAAAAAGCATTTATACAGAAATTTTATCTGTATCTGATGATGACAAAGGCTTCACACCGGCTGTATTTATCGTATGCAAAAAAAAGCAGTGACGGAAAGACGGCACTTCCGTCATATTTAATCCGTAATGTAAGACGCATGTTTCCGGATGTGCGCATAACGGATGCCGACGGGCAGGATGGACAGTTTGTCTATTTAAAGATTCCGAAGCAGGATATTGAGTGGAATACGGAAAATTATATTAAGACGTTGAGTGAAAATGCGGCGCTTTTGTTATACGGAACACAGCTAAAGGGTAGTATTTCGGCATTTGAAACGTATGCTTCCTGCCGTTTTGCGTATTTTCTGGAATATGGCTTAAAGCTTTCACAAAGAGAAGAATACCGTTTTGCGGTACAGGATTTCGGTACGGTTCTGCACGGTGTTTTGGAAGATGTGTCGCGGCAGTTAAAAGAGGAGAAAAAATCCTTTTCCCTGTTATCCGATGAAGAACGAAAAAAGCGCGTATCCGAAAGCGTTGTGCGGATTGCTGCAGAGTACGGCAACACCATTTTAAAGGATAACAGCCGTAACGAATACATGATTAAAAGGCTCACCGATTTGGCGGACAGGACGGTCTGGGCAATCGGAAAGCAGTTAGAGCGCGGTGAATTTGCACCCGATGCATATGAAATGAACTTTTTAGTTGATGAGCATGAGGTACTTGGTGACAAGTCGCTTTATATGCAGGGCAAAATTGACCGCATTGATATTTGTGAAGATGATAACAATGTTTATGTGCGCGTGGTGGATTACAAAACCGGCAAATCGGATTTTGATTTGTTAAAGACATTTTACGGCTTAAAATTACAGCTTGTAACATATATGAAGGCGGCACAGCGTATTGAAAAAAAACGGCATCCGGATAAGAATATTATTCCGGCGGGGATTCTTTATTACAATATTGACAATCCGATTATAGAAGTACAGAGCATGTTCGATGAAGAAGATGCAGATTATCGTGAAGCCGTTGATGAAATGATATTGGAAAATCTGCGTATGAAAGGTGTTGTCAATGAGGATACGGAAATTATCCGTAAAATGGATGACCGCGGAGGAAAGTCGGCGGTTATTCCGGTTGCGTTTAAATCAAACGGGGAGCTGGATATGCGAAGCCACATTTACAGCACACAGAAGTTTGAACAGCTCACAGACTATGTCACCGAAAAGTCGGCAGATATGGCGGCGGGAATTTTTGGTGGAAATGTGGACATTAATCCGTACCACACGCAGAAGGAAGATGCCTGTACCTATTGTCCGTACCATGCGGTATGCGGTTTTTCACCGGATATTCCGGGAGGGCAGTCCCGCAGCTTAAAGACATTCAGTGATGAGGAAATATGGAAAAAAATCAGGGAAGGAGTTGATGAAAATGGCAAACCGCTGGACAGAAAAACAGTTCAAGGCAATCCGGACAAACGGCTGTAATATTTTAGTTGCTGCCGCCGCAGGTTCGGGTAAAACGGCGGTGCTGGTAGAACGCATTATCCGAAAAATCACGGCAGAAGATGGCACAGACGTGGACAGAATGGTCGTTGTAACCTTTACCAAGGCGGCGGCGGCGGAAATGAAGCAGAGAATCCGTGAGGCGCTCGATGCAATGCTACAGGAGAATCCGGGAAACGAGCGGTTAATCCGTCAGATGACGTTGATTCACAATGCCCCGATTACGACGATTGACAGCTTCTGTTTAAATATTGTGCGCAATTATTTTACGGATATTGAATTAGATCCGGGTTTCAGGATTGCGGACGAAGGTGAAATGAAGCTGCTTGAAAATGATGTTATGGAGGAGATGCTGGAGGAATATTATGCTTCTGAAAATCAGGTGTTCTTTGATTTTGTCGATGCGTATGGAACGGGACGTGACGATACGAAAATCGTGGATATTATTTTAAAATTATACCGCTTTGCAAGAAGCTATCCGTGGCCGGAGGAATGGTTTAAAGACTGCCTGTGCATTTACAGGCAGGCAGATATCGACACGGCAGAACAAAATGCCGCAATCGGTTATCTTTTTGATACGGTCAGAAGACGTTTTAAAGACTATGACAGACAGTATCAAAAACTGGAAAACATCTGCAATGAGCCGGATGGACCGCTGATGTATGCAGCAGCAGTACAGTCTGACCATGCGGGAATCCGTCAGATTCTGGATACACAGAGTTATGAAGAACTGGTGCGTAAAGTGCGCCTGCTGTCTTTTGAAACGCTGGGAAGAAGCCGCAGTAAGGATATTTCAGAGGTAAAGAAGGCAGCAGTCAAGCAAATCCGCGATGAATATAAGGCTTATGTGACAAAGACGTTACAGGCGAAATTATTTACAAAGGAATTTGCAAATTTATTAGAGGATATCCGGGAAAATAAACCGGCAGTTGAAATGATGATGACACTCGCACAGGATTTTTACAGGCGCATGGATACAGAAAAGCGTGAAAGAAATGTCATTGATTTTAACGATATGGAGCATATGGCGCTAAACATTTTAGTCAAAAAAACAGAAAACGGCATGGAATACACCAAAGCGGCAGATGATTTAAGTGCATATTACGAGGAGATTCTCATAGACGAATATCAGGACAGTAATATGCTTCAGGAGGTTATTCTGACTGCGGTATCTAAGGGAAAATATAATGAAGCGGATAACAATATCTACATGGTGGGTGATGTGAAGCAGAGCATTTACAAGTTCCGTCTGGCGTGTCCGAAGCTGTTTATGGATAAGTACAGTACATATACCGATACGGACAGTCCGAATGTCAGGATTGAACTGCAGACCAATTTCCGAAGCCGCGAAAATGTACTTGAATGTACGAATGATGTTTTTTACAGGGCGATGAATCCGTATTTTGCAGAGATTGAGTATGATGACAGGGCAAGGTTAAATGCCGGGTTTGAGTATCCGAAATATCAGGCGCAGAATGAAAATGCGATGACATTTGCAGATGATCCGGATACGATGATTTATATGATTGATATGAATCAGGAAAAACTTTCCCCGGAGGACGAAGACCGTTCCGCAAGAGAGCGTGAAGGCGCTGCTGCCGCGGCTTTGATTCAACGGCTGACACAGCCAAAGGAAGACGGCAGTTTTTATATGGTTTATGATAAAAATGCCGAAAACGGCTACAGGAGAATCCGTTACAGTGACATCGTGATTCTGACAAGGACTGTCAGCGGCTGGGCGGATACATTTGTCAATGTGCTGATGAATGAAGATATTCCGGCATATTGTGACGCGTCAGAAGGATATTTTGATGTGCGTGAGGTCAAACTGCTGTTATCGTATCTTGCCGTAATAGATAATCCACTGCAGGATATTCCCATGGCGGCGGTCATGCTGTCCTTTTTTGGCAGATTTACAACGGAAGAACTCACACAGATTCGCATGAAAGACAACACAAAGCATTTGTATGACGTCATGCAGGAAAGCGATGATGAAAAAGTCGTGCAATTTTTAAAACAACTCGACAGTTTCAGGGAAAAGGCAGAGCGTTATCCGGTCAGTGATGTTTTGTGGGAGCTGATGTATGATACGGGATATTACCACTATGCCGGAACAATGCCGGCAGGTACTCAGCGGCAGGCAAATCTGGATATGCTTTATACAAAGGCGGCGGCATTTGAAAAGACCAGTTACAGCGGACTGTTTCAGTTTCTGCGCTATATTGAGCGCCTTAAAAAATACGAGGTGGATTTTGCGGAAGCTTCCGTGCTTGGTGAAAATGAAAATCTGGTGCGTGTGATGAGTATTCATAAAAGTAAGGGGCTGGAATTTCCGGTTGTCATTCTGGCAGGAATGGGAAAGAGCATTAACCAGATGGATTCCCGCGGGGAAGTGGTCCTGGATACGGACTTTGGTGTCGGAACAAATGTGGTACATTTAGATAAACGTATCAAGAATCCGACTCTGTTAAAATCAGCGGTATCACAAAAGCTTATACAGGAAACAATCAGCGAGGAACTGCGTGTGCTGTATGTTGCCATGACAAGAGCGAGGGAAAAGCTGTATATGATTGGCACCGTAAAAGACGCACAAAAAGCAGTAGAGGGCTGGCAGGCGGTTTCAGATGAATTGCTTGCCGGAGGCTGGTATTCGTACTCGTATGAAGCCGGTTTGAAAAATTATTTTGATATGGTCATGCCGGCAGTATTGCTGCCGCAGAATCTGCGTAAAGGGACGTTTCAGATTGTGGAATTTAAGAAAGAAGAATTGCAGGTAAGTGATGATATTTCAATGGAAGTATCACAGGCAGAGACGGATATTTCAAAAGAAGCAGGGCAGGCGGAGTCTGATATGCGGCAGGCAGCGGAAGCAGGAGAAGTTGCAAAGGCAGAGATGAATGATGCTGGGAATGGCACTGGGCAGCAGAATCCGGCAGGACAGGAATTAGAAAAACTGCCGGATTATCCGTATGCCGATGAACCGGTTATGAAACCGAAGGTCACAGTGTCGGAATTAAAGAAAATGCAGCAGGATTCGGATTTTGCAGAAACTGCCTATATGCCGGAAAGCTTAAAACAGGCAGTGGATGAACAAAATGAAGATGAATTATTGCCGGAATTTATCGCAGGCAGGAAAAAGACGTTACAGGGAAGCCGGAGAGGTACAGCATATCATCGCGTGATGGAATGTATGGACTATGATACAGAACCAGAAAATACTGCTGTAAAAGCATTTTTAAAGCGGCTTGTAGAGGAAGAAAAGCTTACCAAACAGCAGGCGGACAGTATCCGTGTATCCGATATTGTTGCATTTATGAAAAATCCACTGTTTGAACGGATGAAACGGGCAAAACAGGCAGGTGTTTTTCATACGGAACAACCGTTTGTCTTTATTGATTTATCCGAACAGTCTGATAAATCAAAACAGGACGATACGAACCAGCCGGATAAAAACAATGGCGGACAGTTGATCCAGGGTGTTATTGATGTATATTTTGAAGAAGATGGAAGTCTTATTCTGGTGGATTACAAAACGGATAAGGTGTCAAAAAAAGGCGGTGAAGACGAATTGCGCAGGCGGTATGCACTCCAGTTAGAATACTATGCAAAAGCGCTGTCGCAGCTGCTTCAGAAGCCTGTAAAGGAAAAAATTATCTATTCATTTTCATTGGGGAAAGATATCGTGCTTGAATAATTTTAATATCATCGTGGAAAACAAAGACAAGACCGTGTTTGTTTTCCACGATTTTTTAGGAAATAAAAGCACAAGAATTAGGAAATCTTTGCAAGCTGTGTACTGTGCTTCATAATGACATCCTTCATAACAAGGATATCAGACTGGATTGATTCAAGCTGGTTTATACCCTGGGAATATCTTTCATATGTAGATACATAGCAGGACTCAATCGTGTTCAGACGTGGAACAACATTCTGTTCCAGTGTGAGGTTAATCTGCGTAAGCTGTGACTGCAAGGAATCCCTTGTTTCGGCAATTTCGGCACGGAGGGAACTTTGCAAAGAATCCCTTGTTTCAGCAATCTCAGCATGCAGGGTTTCGCGTGTTTCGGTGATTTCGGCACGGAGAGAACTTTGCAAAGAATCCCTTGTTTCAGCAATCTCAGCATGCAGGGTTTCCCGCGTTTCGGCGATTTCAGCACGGAGGGAATTCTGCAAGGAATCCCTTGTTTCGGCGATTTCGGCACGGAGGGAATTCTGCAGGGAATCCCTTGTTTCAGCAATCTCAGCATGCAGGGCTTCGCGTGTTTCGGCGATTTCGGCACGGAGGGAATTCTGCAGGGAATCCCGCGTTTCGGCGATTTCAGCACGAAGAGAATTCTGCAAGGAATCCCTTGTTTCAGCGATTTCGGCACGGAGGGAACTTTGCAAAGAATCCCGCGTTTCGGCGATTTCAGTACGAAGAGAATTCTGCATATTTTCCAGCATACCAGATATTTCCCCTAATAAGTAGGTTACGGTTTTGTTGGATAACTCGTTTGACATATTTTCACCACCTTTCGTATTCTTAGTATACAGATAATAACATACTATAACGCATTTGTCTATATTTATTTGACCGTAATTTCAGATGAAATTTTTATGAAATTTTTAAAGGGCATTTTGTTTTCGGATAACAGTTGTCTTCAAAGAAGGGGTATAGTATAATAATACAAATTGTTTTAATCGCAGATAAAAAATCACTTAGGAATGGAGTTTAGTATGGAAACAGGAAAGGTCATTGAGGCTGCAATTGCTTATTTTGAAAATGATATTCGCAGAATCAGCCATTTGCTGAAAGTATATGGTTTTGCAAAGGCGATTGGAGAGAAGGAACAGCTGGATTTATTTACAATGGAATGTCTGGAAACCGCGGCAGTGCTTCATGATATCGGCATTAAAATATCAGAGGAAAAATATCAATCCAGTGCAGGAAAGTATCAGGAACTGGAGGGACCACCGGTGGCTGCTGTAATTTTAAAGAAACTGGAATTTCCGGCGCCGGTGACAGAGCGGGTGGCATATCTGATTGGACACCATCACACCTATGATAAAATAGAGGGAATGGATTATCAGATTTTAGTTGAGGCAGATTTTCTGGTAAATATCAATGAAGACGGCTTGGACAGCAGTAAGCAGGGGCTGGATTCTATCCGGAAAATCAAAGAAAATATTTTTAAAACGAAAACAGGAACTAAAATATTAGAGTCCATATATCTGAGTAAAGTAAATTAAAAGAAATGGAGAAAAAAATGGCAAATCAGGTCAATAGCAGTACATTTAAAAAGAATCAGTCACAGAAGAAAAAGAATCCGTGGATACCGCTGGTTGTTATCGTAGTTCTTGCGTTGTTAATGGTCTTGTTAAACTATTTTATGTTAGATGTAACCAATGCGGTATATCAGACACAGCAGGAAACCGTACAGACAGAATCAACTACGGCAGAGTAAAGCAACAGTCAACAAAAGCAAACAAAAAGGAGAAATTTCTAAAATCAGAAATTTCTCCTTAATTTTTTACGCAATATTTTTATGCGGTAATTGTTGTTCCTGTCTTTCCGGCAAGACTTGATTTTGCCTTGTCAAGGTTTGAAATAACGGCCTTTCTTTCGGAATCAGCAGTTACGAAACGAATGGAAGCGTCAACCTTTGGAAATGTTGTCTTTGCAGGGAAATGACCGGCTTTGATATAAGTGTGTAAGTCGGAAGCAGAAACCTGTTCAAAGACTTTTTCATTTGGTGTTCCTTTTTCAATTGTAAGATTGTCGTATGCTGTCAGGAATAATAAAGTCTGTGCGTTGACCAGTTCTGCCAGTTTGGCAGCAGTGTAGTCCTTTTCAATAATGGCGCTGGCACCTTTTAAATGTGTTCCCTGCTGTAGTACAGGGATACCACCGCCGCCGGCAGCGATTACAATCTGGTCTGCATCAAGCAGTGCCTTTACGGCATCAATTTCATAAATGTCGATTGGCAGTGGAGCAGCGATAATTCTTCTGAATTTACCCGGTTCTTCTTCAACAACATGGTTGCCTTTTTCTTCCTCGGCTTCGGCTTCTTCTTTTGACATAAATCTGCCAATGATTTTGGAAGGTTCGCTGAATGCCGCATCAAACGGGTCTACACGGACCTGTGTAATGATTGTAGAAACAGTTTTATAAATGCCGCGGTTTAATAATTCCTCGCGGATTGCATTCTGTAAGTCGTAACCGATATATCCCTCACTCATTGCACCGCAGACGGACATCGGGGCAACGGTTCTGTCGTCTGGATTTAAACGGGCAAATTCAGTCATTGCAGTCTGAATCATGCCGACCTGCGGACCGTTGCTGTGCGTAATGACAATCTGATATTTTTCTTCTACTAAATCTGCAATTGCAGCAGCAGCTTTTTTAACATTTTCCTGCTGTTCCGGGAAAGTTTCACCAAAAGAATTTCTTCCGAGAGCAACAACGATTCTTTTCTTATCCATATTAATCCTCATTTCTGCGCACGCTTTGTAATTCTAAGTTGTATTGCACATAACAGGCTTGTGCCAAGTGCGCAAAGTCACAAATCCTGCAAATGAATTCTGATACTTTATTATAAAATATTTGCAGGGAAAAAGCAAATATTATCAAGCATGAAAAATAAACAGCATTTTTGGCAGATGAGAAATCGCCGGGCGCAAGTAGTAACATTGAAGATATTTACCATATAATAAATACAGATAGGTGGAGGGTAAATAGCTTTGGCGGTATTTACATCGCAGATTTATGACAAAGCTGCTCGAAAGTGAGGAGTTGTATGCAGACAGGAGTTGCAATTGTAGATACAGGAATTTACCGGCATAGAGATTTTGGCAGCCGTATTACCGGTTTCGTTGATTTGGTTCATGGGAAAAACAGCGCTTATGATGATAGCGGACACGGGACACAGGTTGGGTGTTTGTGGCACAATATATAAAAGAGAGAGCAAGTAAACGAAATTTAAACGAGAAAAGAATATGTACAAAGTAATAACTGAAGAACTAATAATTTCTGTTATCGGAACATCTTCTGAACAGATAACAGAAATAAACAAAAAAATAGAATCTGCCTTTGCTAATATGGCGACAGACAGCGAACTGATGGAAGCGGCTTCAATGCCAGGGACACATTACGGACTGACAAGAGGATGCGGGCAACATAGCCTGTCTGACACCTATGAGCAGTATATAAAAATGCGTGAACGACAGCAGATTGAAACGAACGCTTATGTACGAGCATTGACAGAAAAGCAGGAAACAATAAATCGGATTATTAGTTGTTATAATGTCCTAACCATAGATGAACATCAGACACTTGAATATCTGTATGAAAAATATGACTTTCAGACGGGGCTGATGAATCTAAAAAGGGAAAAAGATGTTTCAAAATCTACGATTATCCGGTGGAGGAAAAATGCTCTTTTACATATTAAAGAGCTATATGATTCAAGTTTATCCAATATTGATATTTATCAATATTATGGTGATAAAAATACAAAAACAAAATACCGCTAATTGGGAACTTGGCGGTGCGTAGAAAATACTGCGCAGAAAGGAGCTAACAATGATAACAGTAACAACATGGAACATGAAAGGCGGAACAGGAAAAACCACAACAACCTTTAATCTGGCAGCTAATTATGCTAAAGCAGGAAAAAGAGTGCTGTGTATTGATTTGGATATACAGGCAAATCTTACAGCATTTTTTGAAAAGGATATGCACAAGAGGAAGGTGGATATTCAGCGGGTACTCGAAAAGAGTGTGCCTGCCGATAAAGCAATCTGCCATTCACGACATCATGTGGATTTTATTCCGGGCTGCAATAAAAAAATTAATGTTACCGATGTGTTTCAGCTTAGTAAAGCTTTGGATGTAGTAAAAGACCAGTACGATATATGCTGCATTGATTGTCATCCGGACAACTCATTGCTATCCGAAAATGCATTAGCAATGGCGGACATGGTATTGATTCCAATTTTATTAGACGGTTTTTCTAGGGACAATCTGAATCTTGTTGTTGAAGAAATTATTAATTTGGGAGATTTAACAGGACGGGAGATACCTTATCAAATTGTTGTAAACAGACTGCGCAATTTAAAAAGTCAGCGGATTATTTTTAAGGATTTGATTGAACATCACGATTATCCGTTACTTGCAACAAGCATAAGTGACTTTGCAGGTGTACAAAGCGCGCTAATTTTGCAGAAGCCGTTGTACAAGCACCGCTGTACATCACAGACTGCTATTGATTTTACAGACTTAGCAGATGAAGTCCTCGAAAGACTGGAGGTGCTGTAAAATGCCTAAATTAGATAATTTTTTTAATCAGACGAAAAATCCGGGACTTGAAAAGAACGGTACAAAGAAAATGCACCCTCAGAATATTAATTATAAAAAGCTTCAGGAATCTTCATATCAGTATCGCCAATTTGAGCCGGGTGATGTAGAGAAGCTTGCCGACCTGATACAGACAGACGGAGAGGTACTGCAGCCGCTTCTCGTTAGGAAAGCAGGTGGTGACACATATGAAATTCTTGCCGGACATAAAAGACACGCAGCGTGCAAATACCTTGTCGAACAGCGAAAGCTGGACAAGTTTGCATTTATTCCTTGCTATATAAAGGATATGACAGATGCACAGGCAGAATTTGCTGTGTACAGTACGAACGGATACAACAAAAAAACAGACTATGAAATTATGAAAGAAATTCAGGGCATGGAACGGCTGCTTAAAGAACACCCAGAGGAATTTCCGGAAGCTCCGGCTGGACGTATGGCTGAACGCCTTGCTGCCATCATGGAGAAATCTAAGACAACCGTTCAAGAGTATCTTACGATTTCAAAAAAGCTGGGTGATACCGGCATGGAAAAATTCAAAACGGGTGAAATCAGCAAGGATTCCGCCAAAGCACTTGCGGCTGTGCCTGAAGAAAAGCAGGAAGAAATCATAACCAAGGGAATCACGAAAGCCAAAGAGATTAAGCAGTATATTAAAGCGGAAGATAATACAAAAGAGGTTGAACAGCTGAAGACAAAGCCCCGACTCGAAGAAGCAGAAGACAGAGAGGAGGTGAAAGAAGTGCAGGAAAATGAAAAGTTAGAAACCGACGACACGACAGATGTTGCCCAGGATGATATTGATGCAAGTTTTCCACCTGAAGTATTTGAGCGGTTCAATGAAGACGTTGAAACAGATGTAAATCGTCCAGAAAATGCGGTTACATATGAAAATCCGGTATATATTGACAAAACGCAGGTTGATTTTATTAAAACTATGGGACGTTGTCCGTATTGCGATGAAAAGATAGCGTATCCGGTAAACCGCTACTTCTGCGGATACTGTGGAAAGTCCGTAAACTGGTATACAGACAGGGTTACGTTGGAAGAACTTGCAAAGCTACCATTTAATTAATAGCAGCTCCCTAAAGGAGAAGAAGTCATGAATAGTATTAATGAAAACTGTAATGTAACTGGTGTCAGCAAGAAATATCTTGCTGACCAGTTATATAAATTAATGGATGAAGAATTATGTGATATGACGGATATTTGTGACATTGATGAATTCAGCGGTCTTTTTAACAGGTATTAAAAGACTATTGCTTGGTTCCGGCTAATCAAATTATAGAATGAATTGGAAGGAAAGATGTGAGATGACAGAAGAAAAAGTGAAAGAATGCTATATCGAAAAGAAAATGACATTGATAGATACAGCAAAGGAGCTGCATGTGAATTTAACAGTGCTGCATAATTTTATAGTTACACGTAATCTTGTAAAGGATACGCAGATTATTAATAAATTTGAATCCGGAGGAGTGGGAAAGTGTATCTAATAGAGGAAAAGCAAATTACAGGAGAATCAATAAATATAGGCTCAATGCTGCTGAAAATTACAGCTGCATTGATTAGTGGTATTTTATTGTTAAAGTAAGACAGGAGTTGAAAAGGTATGAAAGATAATAGTGAAAGATTGAATAAAAAGCAGAAGTTTTACTTAAAATCTGCTGCTTCTGTACTTTTATGTGCAGCATTAGTTTTGTGTTGTAATATTGATGCCGGATTTGTAACAACGATATTAATTATTGCAATAGCAATGTTGTTAGTTTACATGGTTTTAAACTAAGGAGCGGAAAATGGCAAGATGTGGAGTTAAGAGTAATTTACAGTATCCGATGCAACAATGTATCGGATGTAAGCATTGGAAATCTACAATGAAAGTAGATTTTTGGGGATTTCATAAATTAGGAAGATGTACGACCGGTTACTGTAAAAAACAGGCAATAGGAAAATATAAAAAATAAATTATAATTTTCAGTTTACTCTTTTCCGGAGCATTTATGCTGTCGTAGCTGCAAAAGCAGAAAAGAGATTCGGCTTATTTAAGCCGGTTATTTATTGTTAGCGCGGGCAGTTCGTTCCCCCTGTAGGACTGCCCGTAAATATATGCAGGGGGAGAACAGGGGAGATAAAACCAAAATGAATTTAGATTACTACTATGGAATAGAAGCAGAACAGTTTGCTTTTTTTAGAATACCAAAGTTGTTGATGAAGGATGAATCTTTTAAAGGTATATCCAATACGGCAAAACTGATCTATGGAATGCTTTTAGACAGAATGGCATTATCTGTGAAAAATGGGTGGTTAGATGATACCGGCAGGGTGTACATTTATTATTCCGTAGACGAGCTGTGCGAAGATTTAAACTGCTCAAAACCGACAGTGGTTAAACTTCTGGCAGAATTAGACAGCGTTAAGGGAATTGGTCTTATAGAAAAGAAAAGGCAGGGTTTCGGAAAGCCGGACAGAATTTATGTAAAAAATTTTATTGTAAAAAATCCGCAGTCCGATATTCAGGAAAAACACGAATCTGAAATTGAAAAAGAAGCGGTAAAGACCGAAGATACACAGAGGTTAAAAAATTTAACCACTGAAAATGTAGAAGAAAGTGCAGACAATAGCGCAGAATCAGACATAGATGATAAAGGTAATGATACACAGAGGTTAAAAATTTTAACTTCTTGTGGTCAGGAAATTTTACCTCAAAAGGTTAAAAAATTTGACCCTAATAATACAGAGTATAATAAGACTGATATGAGTAATCCTCTTTCATCGGAACGTTTGTTTATTCCGTTGCTAATTTCTCGTGACTGGCTTGAACTTAAAGAAAAATATCCGGATGATGCGGATATGCTGAATACTATATCTGCACTGATAACGGATACGTTGAACACAGATAAGCAATATCTGAGAATCTGTGGCAATAATTGTGAAGCGGCATTAATTAAAAAACAATTTCAGAAACTGAAAGCACAACATATAGAGTATGTGCTTTCAAATATACGTATATCTGCCAAACCGGTACATAATATGCGGGCTTATCTTTTAACAGCGTTGTATCAGACATCGCTTTTGACAGATGAATGTATTAATGCGCATATGCGCTGCAATAAGCAAAAAACGCAGCATACGCAGTGTCAGAATAAATTTAATCAATTTCACCAACGGGAGTTTAACGATGATTTTGAAAAACTGCTGATAGCGAATAAAAATATTACGTGACGAAGTTCGTCACATTGTGATTAGCTGTTGTAAAATTTAACTGGAGAGAGAAAAATGATTAAGTGTGAAAATGAAAAAGTAACGATTGAGGGCGACTGGAAACAGATAATGTCAGAGTATTTAATTATTTCTGAAGAAATCATAAAATATTCTGACGAAAAATATAGCGGCGGATTAAATCCAACAATTCCTCTGCTTATGAAAACTATAGAAAAATAGGAGAGTTAGTATGCTTAATATTGATGTGGATTCTTCACACACATTCGTGAAATATAAAATTGATAGTGATGAGCAATTTGCTCGTGAATTGGCTGATTCAATAGATTTGATTATTAGCGAAATAATTAAATCAAAGAAAGAATTATCTGGAAAACAGAACATAGAACGGGCAGTACAATACCGCAATGATATACTTCAAAAGGCTGCGGATAAAAAGTTCAGTTATCCGGAGTGTTATACAGATAAAGGACTAATAATTTATGAAAAGTAACTTGAAAAATAAGCAATAGAGGAAAAAGGAAGCTAAAGGAGCAACGGACAATGATAATAGAAATTATTATGGATAATTTAAAAGACTTGATAAAAGGCATACTAATTTGGTTCATTTGGGTGGGGATGTTATTTATATTTACAGCTACATATGATGAACTTGTAGCTATTATTTTACATTAAGCAGGGAGCAGAAGAATGAAAAGAAAAATAAGATTACCGCCTTAACTGATTATTGTAGAATAAAGTAAATGTTATTCATTCAGACGGAAATATATCACATATGGGACAGTGTATATAAAACACTGCCCCATTTTTTGACACTAAATGGAACCAAATGACACTAAATGACACCAAATGGAACTTGAAACCGCTTGAAAATACTCTTATCCTTGAATAAGACGGTAATACGGTTCCGGTGCAGGAATAGTAAATCGCCTGAATAAATTTTTGAGAAAGGAGCAGGAAAAATGTTATCAGTTCTTTTTGAGGACTACGGTCCTGGCATTAAGTATTTAATTGCAACGCTTGCGATTATTGCAATCGTTTTGGCAATCTGTGTATGCGATACGAATGGTGTAATCTATTCTGCATTCACAAACCTCATTGCATCTTTTCTTACGAGAGCAAATGCACTTGCAGGATTCTAAATAAGAAAAAAATGCAGCATTATTTTTAGGGGTGTGAGTTTATCCGCACCCCTGTTTTTTTGGAAATTATTGGAGGAAATATGGCAGAGAAAAGATTAAAGATTACAGCCGGACTACTTACAGAAGATAAATTGAATCCGTTAATGCGTTATATTAAAGATACAAATATCACAGACATTGACTGGAACGGTACTGCTCTGTGGGTGCGCGATGTAAATAATTGTAGATGGAAAGAAAATAATCCGGCTGTGACACCGGAGTATATTAATTCACTTGTTATACATATCGCAAATGCGGTATCGCAGCCATTTAATGTAGATAATCAGATACTGGAATGTGAAATGGACAATATGCGTTTTACATGTGTGCATGAATCTCTTGCGCTGAGAGGACGTACCATATGTATAAGAAAAGTACAGGAAAAGCCGCGACTTACATACAGCGGATTAAAAGGTATATATTGCGATGAAGGTATTTTGAATCTGCTTATTAATCATGCCGCAGGGAATTACAACATGGTTATCTGTGGCAACCCCGGAGTTGGAAAAACAGAGTTTGCAAAGTATTTATCACTTTTTATTCCGGATAATGCAAAAGTTATAACAATCGAAGATACGAGAGAATGGTATTATTCCAAGCTCAAACCGGAAGCAGATGGAATTGAATTAATTACGTCTGAAAAAGAAGATTATACACAGCTAATTAAAACGTCTGTGCGTTTGAATCCGGGTAGAATCATGCTGGCGGAAACACGTTCCGTTGAAGCAGCGGAACTGCTCGAAGCATGGTCTACCGGTATGAAAGGGATTACAACCCTGCATACGGATGATTTAAGAAGCGTTCCAGACAGGTTTTTAAATATGATGAACTGTGTTGGAAGTAAATCGCATGAGAACAATATCTATGAGTATCTGGATGTAGCCGTACTGATCAAGGCAAAAAAGAATGATAATGGAACATATACAAGGTATATTGACCAGGTCGCATATTATTATCATGATGAAAAACGAAAGAAGATAACGCTGATCGTAGAAGACGGACAGCACACAGGTGAAAAAATTCCGGATTACATCATGAAAAAATTCCGGGATGAGCTGATAAGCAATCCATATGAACTGGATAAAGATTTAAAGGAAAAGGTGAAATTCTATGAAGAAAAGAAAGAATAAAGAGAATAAAGAGAGCAGGCTGTATTACCTGAATCACAAAAATCTTATCGGTGAAATTGAAAATTACGGTTATGTATTCAAATTCAGAAAGCTTTTATTTACATATCTGTGTGTACTGGCAGGCTGTATATTAGCGGGCTTGCTGTACAAGCTTCCTCTGTACGGCTACGTGGTAATAATTGTATTTGCACTATTGCAGACACCGTTTCTTGTGCGGAATTACTATAAAAGTTTGTACGAGCAGCGCCGTTTTTCGGATGCCAGCAAATACGTGGAACGTATGCTGTATTATTTTAAGGCAAAGGGTAAAGTTCTTGATGCCTTAAATGATGTAGAGAAAGTATTTCCTGAGGGACGTATGAAAGACTGTATCGGCAATGCAGTCAGACACATTCAGGATACAGTTGATGAAAATGCAGTTAAGGACGCACTGGAAATCATAGAGCAGGAATATTCCTGCCGCAGAATAAAAAGACTGCATACATTTTTGCTTCAGATTGAAAATGATGGCGGTGATATGGACATGGGAGTAGAAACGCTTCTGCGTGACCGGCAGATTTGGACAGACACAAAAGTGATGTTTCAGAAGCAGAAAAGAAATGTCAAAATTCTTGGCATGATTTCAATAGCATTATCGTTTGCAATGTGCCTGATTACATTGTATATTCCAATGATGTTTAATATTGAAATGCTGGATATAAGCACAAATAATCTGGTGCAGATATCAGCGGTTATCATGATTCTGTATTTTCTCCGGGTATATTCCGGTCTTGACAAAAAGCTCTGTATAAACTGGCTTGATGAGAAAGAAGCAGAAGTAGATAAAATTAAAAAAATGTATGAGATGTATATACATTATGATGTCCGGAAACAGGGACGTAAGTTTTTTTTATATAGTGCGGTGCTTGTTATATTCGGTCTTATTCTGGCAGTTATTCTTCATACTCCCGCACCACTTGTAATTAGTGGAATCGTGGCACTGCTACTTGTGAATTATCCGTATTTTAACCAGAAAACTGTAGGAAGATATTTAAAAAAGCAGATAAAAAATGAATTTCCGACATGGGTTGTTCAGGTTTCATTACAGATGCAGAACAACAATGTTGTCATGTCCATTGCCCGGACACTTGAAACAGCTCCGGCAATTTTGCAGCCTGCAATTGAAAAATTTATTGCAGAAACAGAAGCTGCTCCGGAAGATGTACAGCCTTACAATAACTTTCTTTCTGAATTTAATCTGACTGAAACCGGTGAGGTTATGAGTACACTGTATTCAATCAGTTCAGGGTCAGGTGCTGACATGCAGACAGAGTTTAAGGAAATTTTGAAACGAAACAATGACATGCTTGAAAAAGCAGAGAACCGCAAGAATGATGATAAAATCGTCGTCATGAAAAATATGAGCGTTTCAAAACCGGCAATCGCTGCAGGATTCAAGCTGCTTGTGGACATGACGGTAATGATGATTTCTTTTTTTGTAAAATCAACGGAAATGTTTTAAGGAGGGAATTTAAGTGAAACAGATTTTTGAAACATATCTTACGTTGTTTCTTATGTTAATGGCAGTTTTTACACTTGAAGGAATCATTGCTGCGGATATTGATACAAAAAATGCGAGGGATTTTAAAGAAAGCATTGTTGATGAAATTGAAAACAGCAATTTTTCTCCAACAGTGATTGCTGAGTGCCGCAATGCCGGAAACAGCAAATATACGGTGACAGTAGATGAGTATAAGGATAATGAGAACAATACTGTTATGGCAGAGGTTACAGTATCTTATAACTACAGTATACCGTTTCTGAATGTGAATAAGCAGCACGAGTTAAAGGATTTTGCAGTATAAAGAGGTGATATGATGGAACAGATTATGGAGCAGATTGGCGATTCAGTGGTTGTTGCTGTGTTAGGTGTCAGTTTTATAGGGCTGTTTAAAATAGTGCTTTATGCAGTAACGCTTTTTTAAAGGAGGTACGGAATGGAAGAAATTATTAAAAACTACGGGGATGGCATTACATCTGCGCTTGCAGCACTGGCGGTGCTTGCGGTAGTGGGCGGCACTTTGTATCTGGCACTGCAAAACGGTGTTACGGCATTTGTATCAGGCTTGTTTTAGGAGTGGCATATGAAGACAATAATGAAAACCTTTTCGAGCGGTACAATAGCTGCAATAACAGCGTTAGCCATACTTATCATTCTGACGGGTGTTACAGTGGCGGGACATACAGGGATATTTGATATCCTGGGAAACCGTGTGACTGTAAATAATGCAGATTACAGCGGATATAATGCCGCAGCTGCAAAGACACAGGACATATTGGCGGGTGAACCGGTACAGATTCTTTATGATGATACGGCGGACAGAATATATGCCGGTACGGATGCAGAGATACTTTCCCGGATTTCCATTATCCGGGACGGAAATACAGAAAATGCACAGGATGCGGATCGTGTAAAGGTACTGTATGTACAGGATAAAGAAGGAAATGAAATCGCTTATGACGAAACGAGCAGAACCGTGAGATTTGAAAATCCGGGATTGTATGTGGTACGTGTGTCTGTTAAGGATTCTGAGAACAGACAGACTGTGGCAGATATTACGATTCCGGTAGAGGAGCAGTAAATGAAAAAAATAATTCTTTCGTTTTCACTTGGCATGATGATTCTGACCACGGTTCTGATAGTCATGTCGGTAGATGCAAAAGACATACGGCAGGATGAGATTAACGGCAGTCTGCCGGAAGCACTGGAAGCGGCAGTTGAAAGTGCAATGGCGCAAACCTATGAAGACAGGGCATACTCAACAGGGGATTCAGATGAATTTGTAACGGACTTTCTTGAAAAGTTCTGTATGCAGATAGACAGTGCAGAGGATATTGAAGTCAAAGTGCTGGATATGGATTACGAACATGGACTGATGTCTGTTGAAGTAACTGCTTCATTTCCGAATGCAGGTGGAAATATAAGCAGAATATCCTGTGTTAAGACGGCTGTATTAGAGAAAGAACAGGATACAGCCAGTCAGGAATATGCGCAGATTACATTTATGACGAATGATGAGGTATATAAAGTGTACAGTCTGCCGAAAGGCAGCAATATCATTATTCCTGTGAATCCTGAAGATACGGGATTTAGATACTGGTCGGACATAAGCGGACATCAGATTGATGAAAGCTATGTTATTACAGAAGATATGACTATTATTGCCGTATATTTATAAAACGTGACGAAGTTCGTCACAATTTGTACCTTGAAAACTGAATAAGCCCCGGCATGGAAATTAAAATGTGACGGACTTCGTCACGCAGAAAAAATAGTGCTTGCAATACACACCTAACAGGTGTATACTGTGCATAGGATAAAAGAAAGGAGGTATGCTGCCATATGACAGTAAGGAAGCTGGTAGAAAAAACAGGAATGACACA
>OJME01000588.1_pt1 | contig 32562 bp, 33 predicted proteins | sample 1597151 | NCBI WGS metagenome assembly OJME01 (sample SAMEA2452118, study PRJEB22498) | human gut metagenome | biome: human feces; feature: human gut; material: feces | place: Australia | collected 2012
CTTACCTTGTAGTGAATAGCATCCATAAATATAAATGGATAAACAGATTCAAGTGGTCTATTTTGCCATAATCTTGCTTGCTCAATTACAACATCTGTTATATGGCTTACATATTCAGCTGATATTTCAATGCCATATAAATCTTTAATTTGATCATGTATATCCCTAGTTGACATACCTCTTGCATATAGTGAAATAATTTTTTCTTCTAAACCTGATATATTTTTTGTATGCTTTGGTATAACTTTTGGGTTATATTCGCTATTTCTATCCCTTGGAATATCTAATTCAATATTTCCAAACTGGGATTTCACAGTTTTTTTACTGTAACCATTTCTTCTATTATCAGTATTTTTATTTTGGCTATCGCCTTTTTCATAACCAAGCTCGAGCGCTAGCTCTTTTTCTAACATTTCTTGAATTACATCTTTAAACATATCTTTTAGATATTCTCCTATATCATTAGGTGTACTAAATTCTCCATCTGCTATTATTTGTCTTATTAATTCTTTACTTAATTTACTCATAAAAAATACTCCTTCCTGGCATTGATTTAATATTTTTATCATTGCCATAAAGGAGTATTTATTTTCATAAGCACAAAATATTTTACGTTCTCTATAATTCATAGCTTTTTACTTTAAGTTTTTTATTGAGCTATAATTAAAGTAAGTCTTTATTTTACTTTTGAAACTTCTTGAACTACTTCATAGTCATCCTTACTTAAAAGAGAAGCAGCTTCTTTATCTAAAATTAAAATTACATCTTGGTGGAATTGTAAAATAGAAGATGGAACTTCAGGTGTTACTTTGCCATGAACAGTGTTATAAATTGCTTCAGCTTTATTTTTTCCACTAGCTAAAAGTAATATTTTTTTACTTTTAAAAATAGAACCAGTACCCATAGTGATAGCTTTAGTTGGAACTTCTTCTAAAGAAGAGAAAAATCTAGCATTTGCTTTTCTTGTAGATTCATCTAAAGTTACTACATGAGTTCCTTTATTAAAGTTTATAGTAGGTTCATTAAAACCGATATGAGCATTATTTCCTATACCAAGTACTTGTATATCTATACCACTACTATTATCAATCATTTTATCATAATGTAAACATTCATTATCAATATCTTGAGCCATTCCATTTGGAATATGAACATTTTCCTTATTAATATTTATGTGATTAAATAAATTATCATACATAAAATAATGATAACTTTGATTGTTTTCAGCAGGTAAATTATAATATTCATCTAAATTAAATGTTGTAATTTTAGAAAAATCAATTAATCCTTCTTCATACATTTTTATTAAATTTTTATACATTCCAATAGGAGTACTGCCAGTAGCAAGGCCAAGAACAGAATTTGGCTTTAATATCATTTGACTTCCTATTATTTGTGCAGCTTTTTTACTTAGTGATTGGTAGTTTTCGCAAACTATTATTCTCATAATATAATCCTCCAAAATTTTATAATATATTCAGTAATTTATTTAAATAATTATTTAGTTAAATTATTATAAATAATTTCTCCCCTTAAAATGCTCATATAGCAATTCATTTCTTCATCAAATAATGATATATCGGCATCTTTATTTATTTCTAAGCTACCTTTAGTATCAGATATATTTATGGATTTAGCTGGATTTATAGAAGCCAGATTGATAGCTTCATTTATAGTTAAATTTGTATTTTTCATGAAATTATAAACAGCTTTGTTTAAAGTTAAGACACTGCCAGCTAAGTTTCCAGATGAAAGTCTGGCTACTCCGTTATTAACAAAAACTTCTTGACCACCTAAATCATATTTACCATTTGGCATACAGCCAGCTCTCATAGAATCTGTTATCAATATAACTTTGTCTTTGCCTTTATTTTTTAATACAAATTGATATAAATTTGAATTAATATGAATATTATCGCAAATTATTTCACAGTAAACATTAGAAGTTAAGGCAGCTCCAACTACTCCCAACTCTCTATGATTAAGAGGAGTCATAGCATTAAATAAATGAGTAATATGTGAAACACCATTTTCTATGGCACGTATAGATTCATCATAAGTGGCATTTGTATGTGCTATGGATAAAATTATATTACTATTTTCTTTTATTTTTTTTGTAAATTGTAAATTTACATCAGTTTCAGGTGAATAAGATATTATTTTTATTACATCAGTGTAATTTTTTATGAAAGAAAAATTAGGTTGAAGTATGTATTTATCACTTTGAGCACCTTTATATTTACTGTTTATAAATGGACCTTCTAAATGGGCACCTAGTACTTGAGCACCACCATAATTTTTATTCATAGAGTGCCTAATATTATCAAGTGCATTATAAATATTATCTTTAGACATGGTCATAGTTGTTGGTAAAAAAGATGTAACCCCTGTTTTTGCTATGCTTTTCCCAATTTCTTCTACGGCTATATCAGTTTTATCCATAGTATCGTAGTTATTACTACCATGAATATGTATATCTATTAAACCTGGTGAAATATAAAGATTTTTAGCATCTATAATTTCTACATTTTCATTATCAATTTCATCACAAATATCAACTATTTCTTTATCAAATAAAAGTACTTTATTTTCAAGTATTTTATCTTTTGTTAAGATCTTACCATTAATTATTGCTTTCATAATTTTTCCCCCATACTTAATCTTCATTTAAAATTATTTCGTATTGATGTTTATCAGTAGTAAATAAAGAGCTGGTATACTCTAAAATTTCATTTTTATCAGTAAAGACAACTCTATCAATTTTTAATGCCAAGGTGTTTAAATCCACATTTAGAGTTTTTGCTTGAGATTTATTAAGTATAACTGGATTTATGACTTGTTTTGCCCTTTGTGTTTTATGAAAGTATTTTTCACGATAAAGTTTGTATATAGAGTTATTTTCTACTAGTTTCTTGTTTAAAGTTGGACACATATGCTCAGGAATATATATTTTTTCTAAGATAGTTGGTTCATCATCAATATACCTAATTCTCTCAATTTGAAAAACTAAAGAATTATCATCATCTAGGTTGAGATATTCTTTAACTTTTTTATTAGCTGTTTCAAGTTTAAATTGTAATATTTTATTTTTTACATTAAGTTTTTTATTTTCTGCAATTTCTGTAAAACCCTGCATTTTTTCGTAAGTAAGCTTTTGTTTTTTGTATGAAACAAAAGTACCCTTACCTTGACGTCTTTCTAGAATGCCTTCATTAACTAAGGATATAATTGCTTTGTTAACAGTCATTCTACTTATATTTTGAATTTTACAAATATCTCTTTCTGACATTAAAAAATATCCTTCTTGCAATTCCTTACTACTAATCATTTCTTTGATTATATCAGCAAGCTGTGTATAAAGAGGTATTTGTGAATTTTTATCTACTAATTTCATAATTTATCCCTTCTGTGGTATATACCTATTGGTATATACCAATTTCCTACTTATATTATAAATTATTAAATTTTGAAAATCAACAATCTAAAATAGATGTATATAAAAAAGATAATTTACTTAAAATATTTTATTGAAAATATACAAATAATAAATATTATTACATAAGAAAGGAAGAAAAAATGAAAGATTCCACAAAAAGCAAGAATGTATTGTGATGCCAATGATAAAGGTATGAAATTAGTAGAAGACATTATAAATGAATATAATATATCTTGTGACTTAAAGAAAGTGGATAGTTTTGTCTATACTTTAGATGAAAATTATATACAGTATATAAAGGATATTCAATAGAATGTAATAATTTAATTTTAGCATATAGTAATCCTTGGTATGATGGTCTTAGATTTTATTTTGCAAAAGAAGAAACATCTAGGTCTTATTTAATATGTGCAAGATTAAAAGAAGAGATCTTAATTGGAAATTATATTAGTGTGGAAGAATCAACGACAACATTTAGAAACTATAAAGATGAATATGGAGAAAAGTACTTAATAATAGGAGAAGTTATAGCAAAATGGTCTGCTCAAGACTATTTGACTTTCGATGAAATACCATATATAGGAAAAACAATTCGAAACAAAACAATATTTATATAGTTACAGGAACAAATAAATGGGGATTAAGTAATGGTAGTATAGCAGCTATAATAATTAAGGATTTAATTACTAAAAATTCGTCTGAATATGAAGAATTATATAATCCAAGTCGTGCCAAAAGTTATATTAATGGAAAGATTATAAAAAATAGTGTTGAAATGGCGTATAATTATATAAAAGGTAAAATAAATTCAGGTGATGATAATTTACCTCAAAAAGGTGAATGGAAAATTGCAAATATAAATGGTGAAAGATATGGTGCTTATAGAGATAAGAAAGGTTATTTATATGTGGTAGATATTATGTTGAAGGTGAAAATCAAATTGACTCTAAAATTATGTGATATTAATTTAGACTAATTTATATATTTAAGATACAATATTTTCATTATATTTTTGCTAAATAAGAAGTCCGTAAAGGGGGCTTCTTTTTAAATATGATAATTTATAGAGGTGAAATTAAGGATAAAAATGAATTTAAATATAGTAGGAAATATATAATTTGGGTGGGATTTATTTTAGATAAGAATAAACAAAAAAATATTTACTTATAGTTATAAATTTAAAATTTATTGAGGGGGAGAATAAATGGAAAGTATAGATCTTGAGATGGCTATACAAAAAATTTGTGATTATATTAGTCAAATAGAAGAGGCATAAAAAATAAAAATTGAAGATGCGAGAGAAAGAATATTAGGAGAATATATATATGCTCCTATTAATCAACCTCCTTTTGACAGATCTTTACTAGATGGATATGCATTAATAGCAAAAGATACAATTAATGCAAGTAAAGAAAATCCCAAAATATTAAAAGTGGTTGATGAAGTTTTTGCAGGAGAACATACAAATATAGAACTTAAAGAAAATGAGGCTATAAGATATATGATAGTAATCGAATGATAATTTGTGCTAGATTATTAGATTATGGTTGTGAAGTTATAAATGCAAAAGTTTTAGAAGATGATGAAAAAATAACATTGCCAAAATGTAATTTTTCGTCAAAATCATTACAATCTATGATAGGATGCAATTGTTTTGTTGATATTAATGCAGGAACACCTAAATTAGTTGTAGGTGATAAAGTTGAAATTATATTAATATAAAGGTTATAAGTTTATTTTATAATTCATAAAAATTTCATATTACTTTCTATTGCTATTCACACAAAGTTTATTATATATTGTAAAATATAAATAACAAGAAAGTTTAGGAGGAACAAGATGTCTCAAGATACACACAATAGAGAAAATGAATGTCTAGATAACAATCAAATTATAGAGGCAAATACTGTAAAAAATTCAGATAAAAATGAAAATAAAATAAAGAAAGATAAACTTAAATTTTTAAAAGGAAGTAAAATTATAGCATCTTTAGTATTAGTTACAATTATAGGAATTGGTGGAGGTTTTTATATAGGAGAAGAATATGGAAGAACTTTACCAGCAACTCATAAAAATTATTCAAAATCACAAGTTTTAGCAACTGTAGAAGATGTAAAAATTACAGGAGACGATTTAAGTAAAAGAATGGAACCTTATTTTTATATGCAAGGATTAAAGAAATTATCAAATGAAGAAATTGAAACACAAGAAACAAATACTTTAAATTACATGACAAATTTAGAAGCTTTATATAAAGCCGCAGTTGATAGTGGCATAAAAGTTACAGATGATGAAGTTGATGAAAATTATTCTAAAACTATGTCATCTATAGAATCGACTTTTAATTTAACAGAAGATGAATTTTTAAATAAGTTTAATTTAACAAAAGATTATGTAAAAATAAGTTTAAAAAAGGAATTAATATCTACAACATATTTACAAGATAATTCTGAGGTAAGTGAAGATGAAGCTAAGAATTACTATAACAATAATAAAGAGGACTTCTTCCAAATAAGAGCATCTCATATATTGATTACTAAATATGATGAAGATGGTAAGGAACTAAGTGACGATAAAAAAGCTGAAAATAAAAAACTAGCAGAAAAAATATTAAAAAGAGTCAAAAATGGTGAAAGTTTTGATGATTTAGCTTTAGAATATTCTGATGATAGTTATACTGCAAGTAAGGGTGGAGATTTAGGCTATTTTGGTGAAGGAACAATGGATGAAAACTTTGAAAAAGCTGCATTTTCATTAGAAAATGGAGAAATATATCCTGAGGTAGTTGAAACTAATTATGGATATCATATAATTAAAAAAACTGGAGAGCAATATAGCAATTTTGATGATGAAAAAGATTCTCTTATAGAGAGCTTACAAAGTACAAAACAAAATACACTATTGCAAGATGCTCTAGAAAAATATAATGTTAAAATAAATATATAAAAATTTAATAAATTTGGTATGATAAAAAATGTATTAAAAGGGGGAACTTATATGATAATAAGGAAATCACAAATTAGGGTTGATGAATCTAATTTAAAAAATGGTAGGGGATTAGTTAAAAGGGAATTTATTGTGGAAGGTGAAAATTTAAGAAATAAGGCAAAATTATTTTCTAAAATCACTATACCAAAAGGAAATTCCATAGGAATGCACGATCATGTAGATGATTTTGAAATTTACTATATTTTAAGTGGCAAAGGAAAAGTCTTAGATAATGGCCAAGAAGTAGAAGTAAGTGAAGGTGATGCTATATATACTGCAGATGGAAATAAACACTGTATTGAAAATATAGGTGAAGAAGATTTAGTATTTATAGCAACTGTAATAAATGAGTAATATTAAACTCTAGGATATTCCTAGAGTTTTTTAATACTAAAGAAAATAATTTTCAAAAATAAAATTTAATTATCATATATTAAAGAAATTTAAAGTTTAAATATACATTTCGCAAAAAAATGATATAATAGTAAATAGTGTTATTTTAATATAATATGGAGGAAGTTAATGAGCAATACAAAATTACAAATAAAAGACATAATAATGAATTTTTCTAATGAAAATTTAAATGCAGAATTTTCAAATAAAGCTTTAGAAATTCTAGATAAAATGGAAGAAGCAAATGAACAAATATTAGAAACGTCAAGAACTGATATATGGGCTGCTTCAATATTAAACATAGTGTTAGATATGAACGGAGTATTTAATAAAAAACACCCAATGTACATGACTAAAAAAGATTTTTCTTCAAAAATAGGAGTATCAGCTGGAACGATAAAAAATAAAGCTGAAGCTGTTAAAGAATTATTAAATATAGAAGAAAATGATTCAAGAGTTATGATAACTGCTACTAATGAAACGACTGAAGAAGTAGAAGTTAAAGAAGAAGTTGCTGTAACAACTGAAGCGCCAGTAGCAACAGTAAAAAATGAAAAAGAAGAAATGTATAAATCATTCATGAAGAAAGCTCATGAATCAGCTGATATAAAAGAAAAAGTTGAAAACTTTGAAAATGCTATAAAAGTTTCATCAGAAATGATAAACAAAGATGGTGAAGTTGCTTACTGGAAAGATGAAACAACAAAACCATACATGATAGCCCTACAAGATTTAGGAAATGCATTAAATGAAAATAAAGATTATGATGATGCTATAAAAGTATATGAATTATTATTAGGCTTAAATCCTTTAGATAACCAAGGAATAAGATATAAATTAGTTAATATATTAATAAAACGTAATTCAAGAAAAGAAATAAACGAATTATTTAAAAAATACAGCACTGATAAATCAGCAATATGGTTATACAGTAAAGTATTATACTACTACAAAAACAACAATATGTTTATGGCAAAAGATGCTTTAAAACAAGCTTTAAATAGCAATAAATATATAGCATTAAAACTAATAAAATGGACTGCTTTCATGGAAATGTCAGGAGTATATATAAACCCAATATTATTCAGTGAAGCAAACTACTACTGTGAAGAATCAATTGATTTATGGAAACAAGCTAAAGGTTCTATAGATTGGTTATTAAAAAATGTATTAAAATAGGCTGTAATTATACAGCCTTTTTTGTTATGTATGAAAAACATCTTTAAATTTATATATCTAATTTTAAATCGCCAGGTTTTATAAGATTTTTTCTTCTCATAAAATTAGCAATTAAAAGCGTTACAATGGTAGGTAAAATAAAATGAAGCAGTAAAATACCTATCCACATCATAGAACCGCCTTTATTTGCAGCTTCCATAGCTGTAATTGTACCAAACTGGCCAACTAATCCACAAGTTCCCATACCAGAACCTATTGGAATATTTTCCATTTTAAAAACAGTTGTAGATAAAGGTCCTATAATAGCAGATGCTATAGTTGGTGGTATCCAAATTTTCCAGTTTTTTATTATGTTTGGCATTTGTAACATGGATGTACCAATTCCTTGGGCAAATAGGCCTCCCAGACCATTTTCCTTATAACTCATAACAGCAAAACCAACCATTTGGCAACAACATCCAACTGTGGCAGCGCCACCGGCTAATCCACTTAATTCCAACATTATACAAATAGCAGCACTACTAATTGGAAGAGTTAGGGCAATACCTACTAAAACTGCAACTAAAGCTCCCATAAGTATAGGTTGCATTTCTGTAGCTTTCATTATTAAATTACCAAAAGAGGTCATGAAAGCAGATACAGCAGGTCCTGTAAATTCAGATATAAAAACACCAACTAAAATAGTAACAGCAGGTGTTATAAGAATATCAATTTTAGTTTCTTTAGAAACTATTTTACCAAATTCTACTGCAAAAATAGTAGAAACAAAAGCACCTACTGGACCACCAAGTTCATTACCACAAGATCCAACTAAAGCACATGAAAACATAACTAAAGGAGGTGCTTGAAGTCCATAAGCAATTGCCACTGCTATGGCAGGACCAGTTACCTGTTTTGCCATTGGATTGATAACTTCTGTAAATAAAGAAATATTTAATTTATCTCCCAGTGTATTAAAAATTGTTCCAATTAAAAGAGATGCAAAAAGACCAAGAGCCATATAGCTTAGAGCATCAATTAAATATCTTTGAACTGATATTTCAATATTTTTGTCTTTAGCAAATTGTTTAAAACTCCTTTTTTTACTAATTTTCTCCATAATAAATCCTCCCTCAACAAAATTATACTTACAAATATTATAATAATTTTTAAATTTATATACAAATACTAATATTAAATTATAGAAAAATATTTTAGTTTTAAAAAAATTAATTATTGATAATAATGGGAATATGGAGAATAATGATTATAAATTAAAGCAATAAAAATAGTGAGATTTTATAGGAAAATAAATATTATTTTAAAATAATATTTATTTAAGTTAAACAAGGATTTATATAAATTATAAATAATAGTAATAATAGTAGATATATTTATTTGATTTATAGTAAATAGTTATCAGGGAGGGTTGAGATGAAAAGTTTAAATAAAGATAAAAAAATTATATTATTATGTTTATTTATCCCTCTATTATTTGTTGCTCAATACTATGTTTTTAAAGTAGGAGTAATATCACCTATGATTAAAGGTGTAAATATTAAGATTATAGAAGGGGAATATATACAAGATATAGACAAATATGTAGTTAAGCTAGGAGATGATGTAGTTTTATCTGCTGGTGATTATATAAAAATTCCTCAATATGCTAAAGATCCAAAAATAAAATTTTCAATTTTAGATAACTCAAAAACAATTAAATTAAAAGATAATTATAAAAATGAAGAAAATACAGTTATATTGAAAGCTCTAAAAACAGGATATACATCTGTTGCAGTTATGAAAAATTCTAGGGTACTGCAAAAAGTAACTATTCTTGTAGTGGATCCAGAGGTTGAGGATTTAAATGTATGCTTAGATGGTGATTTAAAATACGTGGGTGATAAAGCAGAGCTTAGCAGTTCAGTGCAAGTAGACTATAAAGAATTCAACAATACTTATAAGGTAACTTATGAAAGTTCTAATGAAAACGTTTTGAGAATTGCTAATAATAAAGTAGAAGCAGTTGGTGTTGGTAGAGCAACTATTTATGCAAAATCAAAGGATAAAGTAGAAGCTATTAGGCTAAATATTGTGGCAAGAGTAAAGAGCATAGAAATTGATAATAATTTTGAGATAGAAGTAGGAGAAGTGATTCAATTAAAACCTAAAATTATAACTTATCCAAGAAATTTAAGATCTCCTAAAATTTCATATAAATTTTCTCAATCAAAACTTCCTGTGCAACGATCAGTAACTTTTGAACCTGATGGTACTATTTTAGGAATAAGGGAAGGTAGTGAGAAGATAACTATAAGTTGTGGTGAAGGTGAAAATAAAAGAATAGAAGTGATAACTATACATGTAAAAGAAAGTACTCTTAAAAATAGTTTGATTAAAAACTTAGTAGCAAAATATGATATAAAAGAAAATAAACTTAATATTAATTTAAGTTGGGATATATTAAATGGAGCTACAAATTATGATATTTATATAAAAAATGAATTAAGTGATAGTTCTAAATATGAGTTATACAAGTCAATTACACAGGAAGATTTTTTGGAAAAATCTAATACTTTTATAAGCTTTGATATAGATAAAGATACAAAGGAAATTGCTTATGATATTTATGTTGTAGGTAGAAATGAAGAAGGAACTTCAAAACCAAGTAATATTGAAAGTATAAGAGATACTATTGAAAAAGAAGAGAAAAAGGAAGAAGAAAAGATAGAAAAACCGTAACTCAAATTATTCATAATATATATAAATTTTAATATATATTTAGTAAAAGAATAATTAGGGGAGAATTATTTTGGGAAGAAGAAGAAAAAGAATAGATATAATATCAAAGGAATTAGCACAAGAAGCTTATAAAGCTTATACAGGTAAAAAAGACTATAAGAGAGCTTTGGAAATTTATACTTTATTAGCAAATTCTAGATGTGTTCCAAAAGAGATTTCTAGCTTTTCAAAGAATATGTTAGGAAGATTAGGTAAAAAAATTCAAGATACACATAAGTAGAAGCCTCAGATTGCTGAGGCTTTTGTTTTTTGATGAAACTCATAAAGTCGTATGAATTTTAATATAATTAATAAATAATGGTATTTCAGATATTTATTTTAGGAAGGTGATTAAAATAGATTATGAAGTGATAGTAAAGTATAATGGAGATATTCTTAAATTAGAAAATGAATTGGGCGTAAGTGTGGAAATATTAAGTCCTATATATGCCATAATAACTTCAGATGATCCCACTAAGTTTGATAATTTACTAAATTATCGTGAAATAGAATATATTGAAAAACCATTTATTCTAGAAACGCAAGATACGAATAGTTTTTCTAGTACGGGTATTACTAATTTTAAAAATACATCAGGTTTAACTGGAAAGGGAACAATATTAGGTTTAATTGATTCTGGAATAGACTATACTTTACCAGTATTTAAAGATAGTAATGGGAAATCTAAAATATTATATTATTGGGATCAAGGTATTAATGGAAATCCTCCAGAAGGTTTTAAAGAAGGTACTTTGTACACTAACGAGGACATAAATAATGCTATAAACGGACAATTACAAATACCTATATCAACAGGAGCTACACATGGAACACATGTGGCTGGAATATGTGCCCAAATTGCTAATGAAGCAAGTATGATAGTTGTAAAGGTTGGAAGAAGAAATGTGGATTATTATTCTAGAAGCACAGAATTTATGAGGGCTATTAAATTTATTTTAGATAAATCATTGGAACTAAATATGCCTGTAAGTATAAATATGAGCTATGGAAGCAATGAAGGTTCTCATAGAGGTCAATCTTTGTTTGAACAATATATTGATGATATGTGTTTGTTTTGGAAAAATAATATTGTTGTAGCTGCAGGAAATAATAGATCTAAGGGGGGACACAAACAAATACAACTAACAAATCAAACAGAAGAAGTGGAACTTACCATAGGAGAAAATGAAACTATCATAAATATAAATATATGGCCTAATTTTGCTGATGATTTTAATGTTTATTTAGTAAATCCATCAAATCAAAGGACACAAAGCATATCTTTAACATCGGGAGAAATTAGAAATTCCATAGGAAGTACAAGGATAAAGGGATATTTTTATCCAATAGCACCATATTCATTGGAAAGAAGAGTAACTTTTCAACTAACTACAAGCACAACTATAACTCCTGGTATATGGAAAATAGTATTTACACCAATTAATATTGTAAATGGAACTATAAATATTTATCTTCCAACATCAGAAGGACTTAGTCAAGATACACGATTTTTAACTCCTACAACGCAGCTAACTGTAACAGTTCCAGGAACATCAAAGAGAGTAATTACAGTTGGTAGCTATAATTCAAGAACAGATGTAGTATCCATATTTTCAGGAGAAGGAGATGACAATTTTTGTGTATTTAAACCAGATATTTTAGCTCCAGGCCAGGATATAATTTCATATTTACCTGGTGGAAATCAAGGGGCATTAACAGGAACTAGCATGGCTACACCACATATAACGGGAGTATGTTCTTTATTTCATCAATGGGGAATAGTAAATAAAAACGATGAATTTTTATATTCTGCTAAATTAAAAGCACTTCTTTTAAAATCAGCTAGAAGAAATAATAATGTTACTTATCCTAATAACAGAGAAGGTTATGGATTTTTAAACTTATCCACATTAGAATTAAGTCAAATTGAAAACATAAATAGTGAAATGGACTACCTTTATAGAAAAAAGAGAAAAAAGCGTAAGTATAAGATAAAAAGTAAAAATAAAGTTATAGATTTAAATTTGTTTAGACAAGGTAATATTCGAGCTGGAGTAAATATACTTTTTAAACCTGGATTTATAGAAAGTTTAGAAAAGTATGGTGATAATATAGAATTTTATCAGATAAGTGATAACTTTGGCATTGTATTTTTTAATAATTATAATTTAAACATAATAAGAGAAATTATATCAAATGAATTTATTGATAGATTAGATCCTCTTTCGAGAATCTCAATGCTTGGACAAATAGTTGAAGGAACTGTAGGTGGTATAAGCGCTAATGAAGAGATTGGTGTTAACTTTTTTAAAAATAATCCAAATATTAATTTAAGTGGAAGGGGAGTAATTATTTCGATAATTGCTACAGGTATAGACTACTTACATCCTGACTTTATATATCCTGATGGAACATCAAAAATACTTTATTTATGGGATCAAACAAAGGAAGGAAATCCACCAAGGGGTCATAAAATAGGAAGAGAATATACGAGAGAAGAGATAAATGAAGCTATAAAAAATAATGATAATAGCTTATCTAGTGATGAAGAAGGTTATGGAACTATTTTGTCTGGAATATGTGCAGGACTTGGCAATGTAAACTCGGAATATGCAGGTGTGGCAGAAGATGCACAGCTTATAATAGTGAAGATGAATAAGATTGATGGATATTATAGCAATGCAATGTTGTATGCAGGCCAACAATATGCCTATGAAAAATCTCAACAATTAAACAGACCATTAGTTATAAATACTGTAGTAGGAACAAATAGTTTAGTGGGGGTATCATATAAAAGTATGTTGAAAATAAAGCCTTTTTATACAAGGGGACTTTGTTTAGTATCGGGAGCAGGAGATGAAGGAAATACACAAACACACACAAGTGGAAAATTACAATTTAGCAATGATGTAAAAGATGTTGAATTAGAGGTGGATAGCGAAGAAGAAAATGTTGAAATTCAAATATGGCTAGATAAGCCTGACACAGCTAAGGTAGCTGTAGTAAGTCCTACAGGTGAAATTAGTAAAATTGCTGATGTAAGTGATTACAATGCTGTTGAGGGAAGATTTGATTTTGAAGATACATTATATTCAATTACCTATATATATCCTACAACTTATTCTGGTCAGCAACAGTCTATAATAAACTTGATAAATGTTAAAAGAGGTATATGGAAAATTAGATTGATAGGAGATTATATAACTAATGGAAACTATAATATATATTTACCAAATAGGTCCTTTATAAAACCTGATACTAAATTTAGCAATCCAAATCCAAATAATACAATAAATTATCCTTCAACTTATAATGATACCATAACTGTGGGAGCATATGATAGCCGAAATCGTGGACTATGGCAAGGTTCATCTAAAGGATTAACTATTTCAGGGTTGCAAAAACCAGATATTGTAGCACCAGGAGTAAATATTATAGGACCATACCCAGGAGGAAAATATGCAATGATTACAGGGACGTCTCCTGCAGCTAGCTATACATCTGGATGTGTAGCAATGTTTATGCAATATGTATTGGTGGAAAATAATTATCCAACAAAAGCCTTTGTTCAAAAAATAAGAACATTACTTAGAGCAGGTGCCAATAGATTAGATGGAGTAGTATATCCAAACAATAGTACTGGATATGGATTATTAAATTTAAGATCTACTTTTGAAATTTTTAGATAGGAGAAATATTTATTATGGAAAAATCTTATACTATTGTATATCAAGGTGATATAGGCCAAGGATTACGAGAAAAGAATATAAACAATTATATGGTGTTAAATGATAAATTAGTAGTAGTATATACAAATGAAGATTTTGATCCAACAATATTAGATGATATAGAGCAAGTTAGTATATGGAAAAAGGCAATTCCAATGAGTTCTTTAATAAAAATAGGTGATGGAGTAGTAAATGGAGAAACTGTAACAAATGCATCTGGAACTAGTTATATAGAAAATAATCCATATATATCTGTAGATGGAACAGGAACGTTAATTGCAATAATAGATTCGGGAATAGATTACTTACACCCCGATTTTATAAATGAAGATGGAACAAGCAAAATAGTTTCCATATGGGATCAAGAGGGAAATAGTAATCCACCTCCTACAGGAGCTATTTTTGGAAGTGAATTTACTAGAGAAGATATAAATAAAGCTATTGCAGAAAATAATGATAATTTAACTAAAGATAATATAGGAACAGGAACAATAGCGGCAGGGATTGCTACAGGAAATGGCAGATTAAACCCACTATATAAAGGAGTAGCAACTAAAAGTGAGCTTATAATTGTTAAATTGAAACATTATGAAGGTACTTATATGCAAGGAAGAATAAATTATTTAAATACAGATTTTTTAGCTGCAATTAAATATGTTTGTGATGTGTCAGAAAGATTAAATATACCGACTATAATAAATTTAACAATAGGTGAAAGAGCAAGGTCTGTAATACTTACAAACTTTTTGGAAACCTTTGATTATTTAGAATCATCTGGAGTTGTAATAGTATCAGGAGCAGGAAATGAAGGAGATACCAATATACATTATGAAGGAAATGCAAATACCGATTCTCCTTATGAAGACGTAATTTTAGAAGTTGGTGAACAAAAAAATCTCCTTATAACCATAGGAGCTAATGGTCCTGGGAGAGGGTCTGTGGCAGTAATATCTCCATCGGGACAACTGAGTTATAAAGTTGAATATGCTCCTGATGAAGAAGCATTTAGTGGGGACTTTAACTTAGAAAACTCAAAATATACAATTCAGATTTTTTATCCATGGATATTATCAGGAAATGAAGAAGTAGAGATATTAATTGAAGATATAAAACCTGGTATATGGACTTTAAGATTATTTTTAGAATTTGAAACTAGTGGAGAATTTGATATTTATCTTCCAAATGGAAATTTAATACCTAGTAATACTAGATTTTTAGATCCAAATTCATTTGCAACAATAACTTTATACGCATCAACAGAAAATGTAATAACTGTAGGAGCTTTTAATGATAAAACAGATAGTATGTGGATTGGATCATCTAAAGGTCCCCTAAGAACAAAAGTAGTATTAAAACCAGATATAGTAGCTCCTGGTGTAGATATAATTTCCACATATATAAATAATAACTATATAAAATCAACAGGTACAGGGGTTAGTAGTTCTTTAACTGCTGGAATATTGGCTTTGATGATGGATTATATTAGCCAACAAGAAGTTTATCAAAGGAAATTATTATTTACTAATGTATTAAAAACATATTTAATGTTGGGTGCTACAAAAAATTCTATATATACTTTTCCAAATGATTCTCAAGGATTTGGAGTATTGAATCTTAAAGATACTATAAATGCTATTGCTAACAAAATTTAATAATTTTTTTTATGTGAATGATTATAAAAATTTAGTAAAAAATAATAAAAATAAAAAATATAAAAAGGAGGTTATTAATAAAAAATATAAAAGGAGGTACTATTTGAATAATACAAATGAAAATATAAATCATGGAGTAAGTAGACAACTTAGCGGAAAAGATAATGAACGTCTATATTCTACTACTCGTGTAAATAGTGCTTATACAGCAGCTATTTTAAATAAAGATGATGAATACCCAGATAGTAAAGTTACTATACCATCATTAGAGAGTGTATTAGAAGCTAAAGACTGGGTGGATAACGGAAGTAAAACTTAAAAGATTCTTAAAAATAGGGAGTTTCCTCCCTATTTTAATGTCTAAATAATAATATTTAAAATATTTATTGACATTATTTATTAATTAATATATTATTAAAAATATCAAAATTAATAAATAAATGCTGTGAAGGGAAGAGTAGTTATACTACTAAGTTTTAGCGAGCTGGTTATGGTGAAAGTCCAGTACAAAGTATATAATGAAAAACATCCTAGAGCTACTAACAGAAATCTAATTAGAGAGTAGATTTAGTCGGAACCAAACCGTTATCATATTGGAGATGTATGATAGTACATTGTAGAGCTGAACTTAATAAAAGTTAAATTAGGTGGTACCGCGGAAGTATAGTCTTTCGTCCTATTTTTATAGGATGAAGGGCTTTTTTAAATTTTAAAATAGTTTTGATTAAAATAAATATTATAATAAGTATAAATAGTCAATATTAAGTCAATAAAATAAAAAAATGCTTTTAATATGATTTTTTACCTATTTAATTAACTATAATATTTATAATAATATATTTTATAAAAATAGACTCAATATCATGTAGGAGGTAAAATTATGCAAAAAGATTTTATGGAAATAAAAGATCTTTATAGAAACAAAGAAGAATATATTGACAAAGATGTAAAAGTTGCTGGTTGGATAAGAACATCTAGATTATCAAAAAACTTTGGATTTATAGAATTAAATGATGGATCATTTTTCAAAAACATGCAAATAATTGTAGATGAAAAATTAGAAAACTTTAAAGAAATAGGTAAATTACCAATAAGTTCATCAATATTAGTTGAAGGTAAATTAGTATCAACTGAAGGTGCAAAACAACCTATTGAAATACATGCTACAAAAATAACTGTAGAAGGTGAATCAGACAATTCATATCCTCTACAAAAGAAAAGACATACAGTAGAATATTTAAGAACTATCGCTCACTTAAGACCAAGAAGTAATATGTTCTCAGCAGTATTCAGAGTTAGAAGTGTAGCTGCATATGCAGTGCATAAATTCTTCCAAGAAAGAAACTTCGTATATGCCCATTCACCAATAATAACAGGAAGTGACTGTGAAGGTGCAGGAGAAATGTTCAGAATAACTACTCTAGACTTAGATAATGTTCCAAAAACTGAAGAAGGTAAAATAGACTACTCTCAAGATTTCTTTGGAAAAGAAGCTAATTTAACAGTTTCAGGACAATTAAATGCTGAGATAATGGCACTAGCATTTAGAAATGTTTATACATTTGGACCAACTTTCAGAGCAGAAAACTCTTATACAGGAAGACATGCATCTGAGTTTTGGATGATAGAACCAGAAATAGCTTTTGCTGACTTAGAAGATAATATGGAACTTGCTGAAGATATGGTTAAATACATAATAAATTATGTATTAGAACATTGTCCAGAAGAAATGGAATTCTTCAATGCATTTGTTGATAAAGGATTATTAGAAAGATTACATAACATAGTAAATTCTGACTTCATAAGAATAACTTATACTAAAGCAGTAGAATTATTACTTGAATCAGGACAAAAATTCGAATATCCAGTAGAATGGGGAATTGATTTACAAACTGAACATGAAAGATATATAACTGAACAAATATTCAAAGCACCAGTATTTGTAACTGATTATCCAAAAGATATAAAAGCATTCTACATGAGATTAAATGAAGATGGAAAAACTGTTAGAGCTATGGACTTATTAGTTCCAGGTGTTGGAGAAATCATCGGTGGATCTCAAAGGGAAGAAAGAGAAGATGTTCTATTAGAAAGAATAGAAGAATTCGGTTTAAATAAAGAAGATTACTGGTGGTACTTAGAACTTAGAAAATTCGGTACTGCTACTCACTCAGGATTTGGTTTAGGATTTGAAAGAATGATAATGTACTTAACAGGTGTATCAAACATAAGAGACGTTATACCATTCCCAAGAACTCCTAAAAACTGTGAATTCTAATAATATTTAAATAAAATGACTTATTATAAATAATTATAATAAGTCATTTTTAAATTGCAAGCAAATTATATTTTTTGAAAAATTAGGATTGCTTGACTATATTAATAATAAGAATTATATTTTACATATTATAAAATAAGGAGTGAATATAATACGTATGAAAGATATTGGACTTGTTGTTGAAGGCGGCGGTATGAGAGGTGTTTATACTGCAGGAGTATTAGATTTTTTTATGGAGAAAAATATATATTTTAATGATTGTTATGCAGTATCAGCGGGAGCTTGTCATGTTACAAGTTATGTTTCTAAACAAATTGGTAGGTCCATGAAGATAACTCTAGATTATATCAATGATAAAAGATATTGCAGCTTAAGAAGTTTGATAAAAACAGGGGATTTATTTGGGGCTGAAATGCTATATGATATAATTCCAAATAAATTGGAGTTATATGATTATGATGAATTTAATAAATTTAAGGTTGATGGAAATTTTTATTCTGTAGTTACAAATTGTGAAAGTGGAAAAGTAGAATATATAAAACTAAATGAAATGAAAAAAGATATAATTGCTGTAAGAGCATCAAGCTCGCTTCCACTACTTTCTAGAATGGTTGAGATAAATAATAAAAAATATCTAGATGGAGGAATTACTGATTCAATACCAATCAAAAAATCTATTAAGGACAATCATGAAAAAAATGTTGTTATATTGACAAGAGATTCAAATTATAGAAAAAGTAAACCAAAATTTTTATTTATTATGAAATTAAAATATAAAAAATACCCTAATCTTATAAAAGCTATAGCAAATAGATATAAAGTGTACAATGAAACTCTAGATTTTATTGAAGAAAAAAGAAAAGAAGGAAAGGTATTTGTAATTCAACCTAAATCACCTGTAAATATAAGTAGAGTAGAAAAAAATAAAGATAAATTAAAGGCTTTATATAATGAAGGATATGAAGATGCTAAAAAATCTTATGCAGATTTAATGAAGTTTTTAAATGAAAATTAAAAGTAGTGTAAAGTGTTTTTTTAGGGTAGAAAAATTTAGTAAAATATTAAGAATCAATTAAGGTACAATTAAGAAAACTTTGTTATAATCCATGTATAAAGTAAGAGAATAATTAATAAAGAAGCAAGTCAGGAGGGAGAAATTAAGATGGAGATGGAAGAAAACATCATAGAAAACAAATATTGCAATTACTCGAAAAAAGATGGAAAAATAAATGCAAGAAAAAATAATAATTATTTTACCATAGAAAAGGAAAATATTAATTATTGTCCTAAATGTGAAAGCTTAGTAAATAAAAAAGATATTTACTGTAAAAATTGCGGTCAAATTTTAGAAAATGTAAAAAGTAAAAGGGAAAAATTTATAAATCAACAAGAAGAAAGAAGTAATTTAAATAATATAATATCAAGTTTTGATTTAATTACAGGATTAAAAACATCTGTAGTAGCACTTGTAATATTATATATTTTCTCTGTAATAATAAAATTATTAATAGTTGGAGGAAATGATCAAATAAGCCAATTAATTAATCCGGTACATATTATGTTATTTGGCAATATGGCAACTGTAGATATAATAATGTCATTATTTATGAATAGCAGTCAATCAAGTGTTAATTTTGGATTTTTATTATTATTAATCTTGCCAGTAGTATCATTTATATTATCATATAGATTATTTATGAAAAAAAGAAATACTTCTTTTTTAATACATTTAAAAAATTCTTTATCTGTAGCATTAATATATGCACTTTTATTAGTTGTTTTAGCTAAATTTTCACAAGTTGAAGTTAGCTTATCAAGTGGATTTGGACAATATGGGTATGGAATTTATCTTGGGTTTAGCACAATAAGTACTTTTATAAAAGGATTTATTATAGGATTTATTTCTATTTTATTTATGGGTCTAAAGAAAGAATATGAAAAAGAAAATTCTATAGTTTATGCTATAAAATTATCTCTTAAAGTTATATTAGGTGGGTATGTTTTAACTTTAATAATATTATCGCTACTAAATTTTGCAAATATAAATTATATATATGAATTAGGATTAAATAATTATATTAGCAACACATCAATGGCAGTAGTATTAAGTCAAATAGCTGTGTATTTATGGGCATTTTCAAATTTAATACCAGTTCATATTGGAAGTATGACAATATCTCTTATATCTTTATTTAAATCAAGTTTATCATTAGATATAACTTTACTTTTAGGTGCATTGATAGCACTATCAGCTTTAATATTTATAATTGTAGGTTGTAAATTAGAAAGTAAGTATAAAAGTAAAGATATAAAACCAGTAGTAATTTTTAGTGCATCTTATGCAGCAATTATGGGAGCAATTGGCTTATTAACAACTTTATATATAGGAGACAATGCAGCGTCTATGTTATCTTCTATAAGTGCAATGCAAATGGGATTTAATTTTATAATGGGAATAATAATGTCATTTGTATATAGTTTTGTAATGACTTTAGTTGGCTATAAATTAAATATATTTAATTATTTGGAGGGAAAAGATGAAAGATATGAAGTTATCTAATATACAAAAAGAGTCAGAAAAAATAAAAATTAAAAAAAGTATAAATGAGTATGAAGATTTAAAGTCACAATCCTTATTAAAACTTGGAATAATGACTTTTGATAAAATAAGAAAAAATGAAATTCATGATAAAGATTTTAATGAAATATGTGAAGAAATAAAAAACTATGATATAGAAATATATACTAAATATATGCAACTTAAAAATATTGAAAATGAAAATAATAAAACGACTTGTGAATGTGGGTATGTGGCATTAAAAAATGAAAAATTTTGTCCTCAATGTGGGAAAAGTTTAATAAAAGATGAAGTATCATATATTATTTGTCCAAATTGCAATCAAGAAATAGATGAAGATTCAAAATTCTGTTCTTGTTGTGGTAATAAAATAGAAGAAATACAATATACTTATAAAGAAAAAGAAAATTGTGATGATGAAGAATTTGCTTTTGACACAAGTGAAGAAATAGAAAAAGTTGATATATTACATGAAAATAAAAAAGATTTTCTTGATGAGGAAACTTACGAAGAAAACATACTAAATAATCATATAGATATAGATGAAAAGACAAAGGATGATACTTTTTTAGAAAAAAAGGGAAGAGAATTTTTAAAAAGTCATGAAGAAAATACTATAAAATAATTATCATTAAGAGATATAAAAAAGTTGCATAATATACTTTTTTATATCTCTTATGTTATATTTAAGATAATTTTTTTATAATATTAAACTACATTTAACTTATAATTATAAGAAATTTGATGTATTTATTAATATTTATTAAGATGAAATGATTAAATTTATATGTTAAAATATAATGTAGTTAAGGAATTTGGAGGGATAATATGAAAAAAAAGAAAGCAAAGTCAAGTAGCAAAAATATGTATGACACTTTTAGTATTACAATGGAATTAGAAAGACCTTTGCTTTACAATGAGGAAGATTATACAGAAAAGAAAAGAGAAGAAGAAAGACAAAATAGAGTTAAATCAATAAAGAAAGCATTGTTTGCTCTTCTATTTGTACTTACTGTATTTATAATAGGTTTTTTCATATGGTTAAGCAATGGTTATTCTTTACAAAGTTATGATATGAAATACTTAGAAAGTAATTCTAAAGTAGAAGTTAAAACTGATGGAGATTATACTTACTTTACTCCTACAAATGTAAATGCAACAAAAGGATTTATATTTTATCCAGGTGAAAGAGTAGATTCATCATCTTATGCAAAACTATGTAATATGATTGCATCATATGGTTATAAAGTAGTAGCTGTAGATATGCCTTTTAATTATGCAAGTTTTGGAGAAAATAAAGCAGATGATGTGATAAAAAATAATCCAGAGATCACAAAATGGGTTATAGGAGGAGATTCATTAGGAGGAACAGTAGCTTCTAATTATGCCATTAACAATAAAAATATTGAAGGTATAGTATTTATATCATCATATCCTAGAGAAAATATAAGTGAATTAGGTTTCAAGATATTATCTTTATGGGGAAGTAAAGACAATGTTGTAGATTATAAAGAATTAATTAATTCAAAAGAACGACTTCCAAAAGATACTAAATATATAGAAATAGAAGGAGCAAACCACTCTCAATTTGCAAATTATGGAACTTACAGTGGAGATGGAGAAGCTTTGATTAGTAGCGATGAACAAATGGATATAACCGTAAGAAATATAGTTAATTTTTTATATAATATACACTAAAAAAGAGTTTGCCTATTGCAAACTCTTTTTTAGTGTATATTATATATCTTTATAAAGTCCAATAGTTTCCCATTTTCCTTTTTTAACATCCTTTTTAAATCCATCAGCAAACCATTGTAAGTCTTTTTTTCTAATAGCCTTAAAAAGAATTAGCATAATAAAATAAATTATTATATTTAAGATAATAATTAAAGCAAGAGAATCATTTATATGTAAACAATAAAGAATAATTTTTGTAGCATAACTAGATAATGATATGGATAAGGTTGGTTTTAAAATCCAATCAAATATGTGAAATTTAAGCTTTGTTTCTTTCAATATTTTTATAACACCTAAAGATGTATTAAAAGTTGTACTTATAAATAAAACTAATATAAATCCTTTTATACCATATCTAGGTATTAAAAAAGTTATGGCACTTATTCTTACAAACATATCAATAATGTTAAATTTTAAGGTTGAAAATTGTAAATCAAGAGCATTTAAGCTACCATCAACAATTCTATCTAAATACATAAAAGGAATCAAAGGAGCTAAAATTTTAAGTAAATATCCCACTTCTTCGCTTTTATACAAACTAATTCCTAGTTCACTAGAAAAGCAAATAAATATACCTGTAGCAAATATGGCAATTAAGAGAGTAAACTTTACTACCTTAGATATTATATAATTTACTGTATTTTTTTTATTTAAAGCATTTGCTTCTGCAATTTCTGGTATTATCAATGTGGAAAAGGATGCTAAAAAAATAGATGGAAAAACTAATAGAGGCATAACCATTCCTTTAACCATACCAAATATGGATAAAGATAGAGCATCAGATGATCCATAAAGTCTTAAAGACTTTGGTATTAAAATATCTTCAACAGTTTTTAGAGAAGTTTGTATATAAGCACTAAATGCTAAAGGTATTGCAACTCTTATAATTTTAAAAAATGGATATTTATTATGTGAATTTTTATGAAAAGATATATTTTTATTTTCAAATATGTACAAAGTATAAGAATAAAATGCTGCACAAATATTACCTATGGAGTTACCAACAGCAATTAAAGCACAAGTGTAAGCTAAATCTCCATTTGAAAAAGATGTAATACATAAAGATACAATAGTTACCATAACTAAAGTTTCTATAATATCAGCACTTATACATTTTACAACTTTTCTACAACCGTAAAAATAACCGTTAAGGCAACAAGATATACCAACAAAAGGTAAAGAATAAGATAAAATTTTTAAAGGTATAATAGCTCGCTCATCTTGGATCCATGATATGGAAATAAATTCTGATAAGTTAAATAATAAAAATCCAGTAACAATACTAAAACATAAAGTATAAAATATACCCTTTAAAACAATATTTTTTAGTAAATGATTATTGCCCTTTCCAATTTCTTCAGCAACAAGTCTTGTCATAGTAACTCTTATGCCTGAGATAGCTAAAGTTTGGCATACAATATTAATACTCATGATAAGTTGGAATAATCCCATACCTTCTGCACCTATTTTGTTGGATAAATAAATTCTAAAAGCCATGGATATAAATCCTAGTGTCATTGTAGATGCAGTAAGTAGTATTATATTAATCAATAAGTTTCTTTTTTTCATAATTATCTCCCTGCAATCTTAGAAAATATTATTTTAAATTTATATATTATTTATATGCTTTAATATTATTAAAAAGTATAAACAAAAAATTTCTATAAATATGATATAAAGTTAAGAGTAAAAAACTTGCAATTATTGAAGATAGAGGTAAAAAGGTGTAAAATGAGTAAAAGAGTATTTTTACAATCAGCGACAGTATTATTAAAAATTCATTTGAGAGGAGACTTATATGGAGTTAAGTTTATTAAAAAAGGCTAAAAAAGGTGATAAAAAAGCTTTAAAAAAACTTATGATAAATAATAGTGAATATATATACAAATTAGCCTTTATGCATACTAAATATGAAGATGATGCAAAAATAATAATGAAAAATACTATAGCTTATATAAACGATAATATATATAAATTATCAAAAATTAAGAATTTTAATGAATATATGATAAAAGTAACTATAAAATATATTAATGAATATGTGGAAGAAGTTGGAGTGGTGGAAGATGATAATAATATAAACTATCTTGATATCAATGGAAATATTGATATGTACAAAGCTATAGATTTATTAGATATATATCAAAAAAATGTAATTATATTATTATATTTTTATAAAATGACTTATAAAGAAGTTGGGGATATACTTGATATGAATGAAAGTACTATTAAAATGTATCTTAGAAGCGCTTTAAAAAATATGAAAGAAAGTATAATATAGGAGAGTGCTTATGGAAAATAGAAAATTAAATAAAAATATTAGTAAGATTGATTTTGATAGTGTTAATATAGATAAATATGTTGAGTCAGATATAGATGAATATATTAAATATTTTAATATAGATGAAGAGTCGAAAAATAAAATTATTATTCCTACTGATCTAAAAAAAAATGTAAAGGAACCTTTTAAGGAAGTAAAAAGGGAAAAAAGAAAAAATATTAGATATACATTTTTAGATTTAATTATAGTAGCAATAATTTTACTTCCAGTAGGTGGAATAATAAATCCTAAACTTTTTGAAAATTTACCTACAGTTTATCCTGTATTTAAGAAAATAAATAAAGCTATACAAATTGATAATATAAAATCTATGATGGGAATAGATAATAAAGAAGTAATAGAAGGTAGTGCAGATTCTTCTGTAGAGACTATTTTTATAGAAGAAAAAGATATAAGTGAGCCTAGAAATAATAATGAAGCAATAAAACTTATTCATTCTTTAGCTAATACTCTTATAAAAGCTGAATATAAATGGCAATGTAGTGAAGTTACGCCCAAAACTATAAAGTTAGCCATTAAAGGTGTAGAAAAAATAAGTGATGATTATGATAGAATGCACCTTAGAAATAGTTTGGCTAAATGGAAAAGGGGGGATTTTTCTAATGCAGTTGAAGTACATAATTACGTATGGGCAATGTTAAATGGGAATGTGGGAAAAGCTGAAGCTTTAGATAATGATGCAATAAGTTTAATTATAAAAAAATATTATGATAAAAAAGAAGGGGAAAAATAATATGAATAATGAGTTAAATCACTTTGATTCAAAAGGAAATGCCATAATGGTGGATGTAACAGAAAAAAATGTTACACAAAGACAAGCTATAGCAAGGGGAAAAATATTTGTAAATAAAGAAACATATGATAGAATTTTACAAGGAAATATGGCTAAAGGTGATGTGCTGGCAGTTGCAAGAGTAGCAGGAATAATGGCTACGAAAAAAACATCAGAGCTTATTCCTATGTGTCATCCTTTAATGCTTACAAAGTCTCAAATTGATTTTGAGTTTAATGAAGAAGAAAAAAGTATAACAGCCATATCTTTAGTTAAATTAGCAGGCCAAACAGGTGTGGAAATGGAAGCTTTAACAGGTGTTAATGTGGCTCTTTTAACTATTTATGATATGTGCAAAGCTATAGACAAAAATATGGTTATATCAGATATTCATTTAGTTGAAAAAACTGGTGGTAAAAGTGGTAAATTTACATTTGAAGGAGTAAAATAAAAAAAGTTGCCTTAAATTTTAGGGCAACTTTTTGTTATATATTTACATAAAAAATTTCATTTCCAAAGCTATTTATAAATTTAATTAGATCATTGTAACTTATAAAGACAGTAGAAGTATTTACGTTGGGATGAACACCTATAATTTCTTCCTTTTTTAAATCTTCATCTAAAACTATATTTACCAAGTGTTCTTCATCGTTGATTATACCAAGAGGTGTTACAGAACCTTTTGATAAACCTAAGTGTTTTTCTAATCTTTCTTCAGAGGCAAAGCTAAGAGCTGTAGAATTTATTTGAGATTTAATTGATTTTAAATCAGCTTTTTTGTCACCCTTTAATACAACAAGATAATGTTTTTTACTATTGGAATTTTTCAAAAAAAGATTTTTTACAATGTGTCCATTTTTATTTAAATGAAGTTCATCCATGGCATCAATAGTATAAACAGCAGGATGGTCTATTAATTTATAGTGAATATTTAATTCATCTAATTTTTTTAAAACTTTTTCTTTTTTATCCATAACAAGTCTCCTTATATAAATACTTTATTTTAATTATAATTGGAAGATAAAATTTTTGCATAAGATCCTACTAAATTAATAGTTTTCTAGTTATAATTAACTAATAATGGTGAAAATAAACAATAAATAAGGAAAGTGAGATAAAAAATGGAAAAATTATTTTATATAGATTCATATATTAAAAACTTTACTGCTGAAATAGAAGAAATTAAAGAAGTTGATTCAAAATATCGTGTATTGTTAGATAAAACAGCTTTCTTCCCAGGAGGTGGAGGTCAATATAATGATTTGGGGCTTATAGATAATATAAAAGTTGTAGATGTTTATGAAGAAAATGATAAAATTTATCATGTATTAGACAAAAAGCCAAATAGAATTCATAAAGTTAAATGTGAAATAGATTGGGATAGAAGAGAATATGGTATGCAACATCACTTGGGACAACATATTATATCAGCTTGTTTTAACAATGAGTATAAAGCAAAAACTGTAGGATTTCATTTAGGAAATGAAGCAAGTACTGTAGATATTGAAGGATTTTTTAAAGAAGAAGACATATTAAAAATTGAAAATATGTGTAATGAAATTATTAGAGAAAATATAGCTGTAGAAACGTTTAATATAAGTAAAAAAGAAGCTAAAAAATTAAAAATAAAAGAAGATTTATCTAAAATGCATAATGATATAAGAGTTGTAAAAATAGATGATGTAGATATGAATTTATGTTGTGGTGTTCATGTGAAAAATACTTTAGATTTAAGAATTATAAAAATAAAGAAATTTGAAAAATATAAAAAAGCGACAAGAATTGAATTTCTTTGCGGGACAAAGGCAATTGAAGATTTATTAAAAAGAGATAATTATTTACATAAAATCTGTAAAATGTTAAGTAGTAATGAAGAAGGTGCTTACAAAAGCATAGAAAATCTTAATGATAAATTAAATGAAGTAAACAGAGAAAATAGAAGATTAGAAGAAATTATAAGTAATTATGAAATAAAAGAAATGATTGAAAATGCACAAAAAATTAACAATATGAGTGTTATAGTAAAAACATATGAAAATAAAACTATGAATTATATCAATAAAATTGCCAATAAAATAAGTGAAAGAGATGATATGGTGGCTTTATTTGCTTTAATTAATAATGATAAATTAAATTTATTATTTGCTTGTTCAAAAAATTTAGAACAACTTGATATGAACAATTTATTAAAAGATAGTATTAAATTAGTAGATGGAAAAGGTGGAGGAAGTAAAGTTTTAGCCCAAGGTGGAGGCAAAAATAACGGAAATTTAGATTCATTGTTTGATTATGTGAAAATGAAATTAAAATCAAACTAATTTGAACTTATTATTTGAAAAGATGTAATTTATTCAGTATAATAAGAGATTGAATGTGAAAATCTATTTTTTCAAAATATGAACAACGAAAGGACCATAAATATGAAAAAAGAATTATTTAATGGTAAAAGACTTAAAGTAGCCAGAATATATAGAGGAAAAACTATAGATCAAGTATCTAAAGAAACTAATATAAATAAAAAAGATATACTAGCTTTTGAAGAAAATAAATATAAACCTACAGTGGAAAATGCTTTGAAATTATCAAATGTACTACATTTTCCTAGGGATTATTTCTATAGAAATGAAAATATAAAAATAAATGTGGAAGCAGTACATTTTAATCCACAATCAACTATACAAAGAAATAAAGAAATCTCCTATAGAGAAAAACTAGTAATGATTCATAAGCTTTATTTATTCTTTGAAAACTTTATACAATTCCCTGAGTTACAATTACCGCAAAATTTACACAGAAATATGAATGAGGAAGAGTTAGCTACAAAATGCAGAGAATATTATGAAGCTGGCGATGAACCTCTTGTAAATATGCTTTCATTTATGGAGGCTATAGGTGTTGTAGTTACAGGAATGAATCTTGATAGAAGAGGAGCTTCTCCATATTCACAAAAACAAAGTATAAATGGAAACAGTAAATATATAGTATCTCTTGGGCATGATAAAAATTCATTAGCACAAAGAAATTATGACTTAGCTTATGAATTTGCTTTTATTATAAGTAATGAGTTAAACATACCATCAAAAAGATTTAATAAAGATGATTTTGCATCTGCGCTATTATTACCAAAAGATAGATTAATAGAAGAATTGTCTAATCCAAATGAATTAGAATCTTATTTAGAAGTTAAATCTAAATTTATGGTACCACTTACAATAATTTTATACAGAGCTTATGCATTAGGTTTAATAAATTACAAAAAATATAATTATTTAATGAATGAAATAAGCAAAAATGGATGGCACAAAGAAGAGCCTTTAGATAATGTAAAAGCAACTCATCCAACTTGTTTAAGAAATGCTTATAAATTACTTTTAGACAATAATATAGTAAGTAAAAATACATTAATGGAAAAACTATATAATGAAAATATGATTTTACATCCAGATGACTTAGAAATACTAATGGGTCTTAAAGAAGGTACTTTAGTAGATAAAAAAGATGTAAAAGTTTTAAGCTTCAATAATAAAAAAAGAAAATAATAGAAAATTATTTGACTAACTTATAAAAGGAGTATACCTATCAATATACTCCTTTTATAAGTTTTATAAAACTGTATTTTATAAGCTACTTCGTTTTTTAAATTTAGTAAAACATTTTTATTAATTTATTTCTCAATTAATTCATATAGATCCTTTCTTCTATGGTTAAGAAGAGGTAGTTCTTCTCTAATTTTATCAACATAGTCTAAATCAATTTCATATGTAATTATATTTTCTTTATCATCTAACTCACAAAGAACTTCACCAAAGGGAGAAACTATCAATGAATGACCATAAGAAACATAAGAAGAATTATAATCTGAAGCGGGAGAACAGCCTATGGTATAAATTTGATTATCAACAGCCCTAGATCTAAACATAAGATGCCAATGGGCAGGGCCTGTAGTCATATTAAAAGAAGCTGGTACGATTATAACCTTTGCTCCTTTATTTACCATAAGTCTAGCAAGTTCGGGAAATCTAAGATCATAGCATATGCAAAGGCCTATTTTGCCAAATTCACTGTCAAATACAGTTACATCATCTCCTGGACTTAAAGTATCAGATTCTTTAAATGTTTGTTTTCCTTTTATATCAATATCAAATAAATGTATTTTTCTATGTTTGGCAATTTTTTTACCATGTCTATTGAAAACAAAAGAAGTATTATAAATCTTGTTATTATCAAACTCAGGAATAGATCCTGCAACTAAATAAATATTATTTTCTTTTGCAATATTTGATAAAAAATTATAGGAATAATCACCCTCTTTTTCGGCATAAAGTGGGAAATTAGAAGTAACATAAGGAGTAGAAAACATTTCAGGTAAAACAACAATATCCACCCTTTTACAAGTTAAATCTTTTATTAAATTATAAGCTTTATCTAAGTTTTCTTTTTTGTTTTGAGAAACTTTCATTTGAATTAAACCAATTTTTAATTTATTCATAAATACCACCTTAAAATAATATCGTATATAAGTATTATGAAATACTATATCTATTAATTCAACCTATATATATTATTGATTTATAAGTTGAATTAATAGATAAATTAATATACAATTATCATAATTAGTTTTTATATTTGAAAAAAATTATATAATGCCTATAAATTAATATACTATAAATATTAAAAGTCAACTTCTAGGGTGAAAATAAAATTTAACCGAGGGGTTGATTTTTTATTAGGGGGGAGTTATTTGAAAAAGATACTAATATTAAAAATGGGTGATACTTTAAAATCAATATCTCAAAAATATGGAGAATTTCCTCAACATATTATAAATAAAATTAACTTGAGTGTAGATGAATTTATAGTTGTAGACTGTCAAAGAAAAGAATTTTTGCCAAGTGTTGATGATATAAAAGGAATTATAATTACAGGTTCTCATTCTATGGTGACGGATTATGAGCCTTGGAGTGTAAGAATTTCCAATTGGTTAAAAAATATAATAAATACAAATATACCTATTTTGGGAAATTGCTATGGTCACCAATTGTTAGCAGATATTTTAGGAGGAGAAGTTGGATATAATTCTAAAGGTATGGAAGTTGGAGAAAGTGATATTTATCTTACAAAAGAAGGTCAAAAAGATAAATTATTAGGCGTACTACCTGAAAAATTTGAAGGATATGAAGCGCATTCTCAAAGTGTTTTAAAACTTCCTTCAAACGCTAAAATCTTAGCTTATAATAATCATGATGAAATTCAGTCATTTTCTTATGAAAATCATATATGGACAACACAATTTCATCCGGAGTTTATAAGTGATATAGTAAAGGAATATGTGAAAATTAATAAGAAAAATATAATAAATATTGGAAAAGATTACAATGAGATATATAATGAAATAGAAGATTATAAATATGGAGAAATTTTATTAAATCAATTTATAAAAATTATAAAATCATATGAATAAAATTTAAATTTGTATAAGCGATAAGGAGGAGATTTTATTTATGGAAAAACTAACAATAAATCAAGGAATGATAAAGGTAGCGGAATTAGAAAGAAATTATAGATATAAATCACCTTATATTATAAATAGAAAAAAAGCTAGTATAACTTATATACTTGAAGCTGACGGAGGTAGATTTGATTGTGATGAAAAATTTGATTTTGAAAAAGAATTAAATGAATTAATCTCTTTATCTGAAGAAATAGAAAAAATTAAGACAGCCATATCTTATGCCAATAATACGACTGTTATAGAAGTTTTAGGAGAAAAAATAAGTATTCAAGGCGCTTTAAATAAGGTAAAATTAAAAAGAGATCTGGTATTCCAATTGGAAAATTTACTTCAAGAAGTTAAGGTTAGCAAAGAAAGAAAAGTAGATGCAGCTGCCACATCGGTTTATTATAAGGTAACAGAATTGAATTTTAATAGAAAAAATATGGAAAAGATGGTAGCTGATTTAAATGAAGAAGTACTTCAAATGGAAGTTGCCATAAATAAAGCTAATAATGAAACATATATAGAAATAAATTAGTTTATTATTATAAGAGATAAAAATCTCTTGTTTATAATAAAACATGTTTGATGAAAAAAATGATACATAGATGTTTTAGAAAACTCATAGGAGTTTAGATTTAAGAATTATTATATTTACAATTTACAACTTAAAATTTATTTACAAATCAATCTTATAATTTATAACTAAAATATTTTAGATGGATAAAAAATTAATAAAAATATAAATTTATCAAACATGTAAAGGGGGCAAATATAAATAGCAATATTTATATTCGCCCCCTATTTATTTTTAATATAAATAATTATTCTTTTTCCCAAGCAATCATTATGAAATCCTTACCAGTTTCTTTTTTTATATATGCTTCAGCTTCTTTTATTGCAATTTCATCAGCTTCTGTAATATTAGCTATGTGGTAACTTTTATCATCCATGATTAGACCTCCAAAAATAATTATTTTTATTAGTATATGAAAAAAATAAAATATCATAAAGAAACATATTAGCAAAAATGATAAAAATATTTTTTTATAGCAAATTTTATAAATATATTTTAAAATTTAAAAATTTAATATAATATATTTATAAATAAAGAAAAATAAAGTTTATATAAAATAAAAATAACATTGGGGGAACAAATGATAAAAAATAATAAAGCACATAAATTAGCTGTATTATCAGCCACATCTATGTTGTTTGCAGCAGGAGTT